>Ga0208597_1000023_pt1 | contig 51434 bp, 41 predicted proteins | sample LakMenEpi05May12_FD_150673 | JGI IMG/M metagenome (GOLD analysis project Ga0208597, IMG submission 150673) | Freshwater microbial communities from Lake Mendota, WI - 05MAY2012 deep hole epilimnion (SPAdes) | ecosystem: Environmental > Aquatic > Freshwater > Lake > Epilimnion/Euphotic zone ...
TGGATGAGGAAATTAATCAGCTCACGAAACAAGTCAAAGCGGACGAAAAACTAGTAGTGGAATTAGCAACTACTTTAACGCAAAAAAGAAATAAGGAAACCGCTCCTTTTACTAAAAATGTAAACCAACTTTTACATCAAGTAGGTATGCCGAATGCCAAAATTAAAGTTACGATTGACGAGGTTGCTTATAATGCATACGGAAAAGATAAAATTGACTTTTTATTTGATGCCAACAATACCCAAAAGTTTGAACCTATTAAAAAAGTAGCGAGTGGTGGTGAATTAAGTCGGTTGATGCTTTGTATAAAATCATTGGTGGCCAAATCCATTGATTTACCTACCATGATATTTGATGAGATTGATACTGGTATTTCAGGGGAGCCTGCTAAACAAGTAGGCTTATTATTACAAGGCTTAGGACAAGCAAGACAGGTTTTATGTATCACCCATCAACCACAAATAGCCGCAAAAGGGCATGCACATCTTTTTGTATATAAAGAACAAAAGGGCGCTAGTACCAATACTTTTTTAAGGGGACTTACCGCTGCTGAAAGGGTACAACATATTGCACTGATGATTGGCGGTGATCCACCAAGTAAATCTGCTTTGGAAAATGCCAAGGAACTTTTAGGGGCGTAATATTGGCGTAGTTCTTAGTTTAATTCTTACTATTTTATAGCACTCACTTGTTTTAACGAAAGCTTATTATTCAATTCAGGTAATTATTGACTTTTTAAAGGATATTATAATTATTTTTACAGCAATTAAATAAACCATCAAAATGGCATACAATTTATTGAAAGGAAAGAGAGGAATTATTACTGGCGCGCTGGACAGCAATTCTATTGCATGGAAAGTAGCTGAAAAGGCACATGAAGAAGGCGCAACTTTTGTTTTAACCAATGCCCCTATCGCAATGCGTATGGGAGAGATTAATGGTTTAGCTGAAAAAACAAATTCTAAAATTGTTCCAGCAGATGCAACCAGCGTTGAGGAGTTAACTAACCTTTTTACGCAATCTCAGGAAATTTTAGGTGGCAAAATTGACTTCGTGTTACATTCTATAGGTATGAGCGTGAATATTCGTAAAAAAATCGCTTACCCTGAATTGAATTATGATTACTACGCAAAAGGTGTAGATGTATCTGCTATGTCATTACATAAAATGTTAAGTGTTGCCTATAAAATGGATGCTTTAAATGACCACGCAAGTGTGGTTGCTTTAACCTATGCTGCTGCGCAACGAACATTCCCTTTTTATACCGATATGGCGGATATTAAAGCATTATTAGAATCTATTGCACGTAGCTTTGGCTACCACTATGGATTAAGAAATAAAGTTCGTGTGAATACGGTATCACAATCTCCTACCAAAACTACTGCAGGAACAGGTATCAAAGGCTTTGGTGACTTTTTTGATTACGCGGATGCTATTGCTCCTTTAGGAAATGCAACTGCTGAAGATTGCGCTAACTATTGTGTGACTTTGTTTTCCGACTTAACTAAGATGGTGACCATGCAAAACTTATTCCATGATGGTGGTTATTCAAATACCGGGGTGAGTGATTTGATTATGAAAAAAGCAGGGATCACAGAAGGCGAATAAAAAATAAAGTAGCCCCAATTAAATATAACACATGAGCAATAAAGAAATTAATCCCAAACTAGTAGAAGCCATTGGCTACCTTGGTTCACTTTTAAGTTGTATCACTTTTGTGCCTCAGGTTTACTTATCTTGGAAATCACAAAGTGTGGGGGATTTAAGTTTACTCATGGTATTGATTGTAAACTTTAGCTGTATTGTTTGGTTGGTTTATGCTTATTTAATTAATAGCCGACCAGTACTTATCGCAAACACAATTGTATTAATACTGAGTTTAATGTTATTGTATTTTAAATTAACTTTTTAAAGATATTTTTCGCGCTAACTTTTTTGCGCACATTAAAAAAGGGTCGCCGATGTATCGGGACCCTTTTTTATTTTTCCTCATAATTAGAGACAAAATCATTAGAGATTAATTTTTATGGGCTTATTTTTCAAAAAGCCTATGAGAAATTATTTAAATAAATAAGGGGCTAGCAAAGCTTAGCCCCTTATTTATTTTTCCTCATAATTAGAGAAGAACGAAGCAAAGCTTCGTGATGTGCTGGTTATGCCTCAATTATTAATATTCATCCTCATTAAACATGAAGTCTTCATTACTTGGGTAATCTGGCCAAATATCATCAATGCTTTCATATACTTCTCCTTCGTCTTCTAACTCCTGCAAATTCTCAACCACATCTAATGGTGCTCCACTACGAATAGAGTAATCGATCAATTCATCTTTTGTAGCCGGCCAAGGTGCTTCCTCTAAATAACTGGCTAATTCTAAAGTCCAAAACATAGGTTTCTTTTTTGCAAAAGTAGCCGTATAAATGATACTACCAAATGTGTTTTTTCTACAGGATGTAAACAAATTGTGAATTTTTGCCAAATTTGGACCGGTAATCGTAGGTTTGTATCATGGAAAAGCAGCCTGCACTATTAGTTGCAACCGATATTTATAAGAATTATGGCGATATTTCAGTCTTAAAGGGGGTTTCCCTTGAGGTAAACAAGGCTGAGATGGTTTCAATTGTGGGCGCATCAGGGGCTGGCAAATCGACGCTTTTGTACATTGTAAGTAGTCTTGAAAAAGCAGACAAGGGCCAAATTTTATTTCAAAATCAGGACATTAGTGCGCTTTCCAATAAACAACTCGCCCATTATAGAAATAACCAAATTGGATTCGTTTTTCAATTTCATCATTTGTTACCTGAATTTACCGCACTCGAGAATGTTTGTATCCCCGCTTGGATAGGTCAAAAACCAAAAAAACAAGTGGAAACAAAGGCGATGGAATTACTTGACTTTATGGGTCTGGCGGATAAAAAAGATAAAAAGCCACATAGCTTATCTGGCGGAGAACAACAACGAATTGCGGTAGCACGTGCTTTAATTAATAATCCTGCTTTAATTTTTGCAGATGAGCCAACTGGAAATTTAGATAGTGCCAATGCAGCTGCCCTGCATCATTTATTTATTAAATGTCGCGACACTTTTCAACAAAGTTTTTTAATTGTAACGCATAATGAATCATTAGCTCAAATGAGCAATCGCACAATTCACATGAAGGACGGACAAATCTTTTAATTATACCCTTGCCTTCCATGGCATATCTGCCACGCCATTTAAATGTCCAATATATCTAGCTAATACAAATAAGTAATCACTTAATCTGTTCAGGTATTTGATAACAATGGGTTCAACGAATAAATTTTCTTCTTGTAAGTTAACACACCATCTTTCAGCACGACGACAAACACATCTCGCAACGTGGGTCATTGAAATGGCACTATGCCCCACTGGTAAAATAAAAGATCTCATTGGTTCCAAAACGGCGTTCATCGCATCAATCTCTTTTTCCAAATTTGTAATATCAATTTCAGTTAAATCAGGAATTTGTATTGCAGATTCTTTATCAGGATCACAAGCAAGGTGAGATCCTACTGTGAATAAGCGATCCTGCACCTCATTTAATACTTTTTGTATTTCCGCATTTCCACACATATCACTCACTAATCCTACAAAGGAGTTTAGCTCGTCCACTGTTCCATAGGATTCAATACGAATATGACTTTTAGGAACACGCGTACCTCCTATTAATGAAGTTTTTCCTTCGTCCCCAGCTTTTGTATAGATTTTCATGCGGTAATATTTTCTTAAGCCTAATTGCTCAAGGATTCTTTATGTAACAAAACTAATAAAATAAAGTTCACTTAAGCATAAAAAAGCTCCGCATAAGATTATGGGAGCCTAGTTATAATTTTTATTGATCACTTATTATTTATGACCAACATTCAATGTGTCAGTTTCAATATTGCCATCTCTTAACCTTACCACTCGATGGGCATATTTAGCAATATCCTCTTCGTGGGTAACCAATATTACGGTATTACCTGAGGAATGAATTTTTCCAAATAATTCCATTACTTCCACCGAAGTTTTGGAATCCAAATTACCTGTAGGTTCATCGGCTAATAAAATAGATGGATTATTCACAAGTGCACGCGCAATGGCAACCCTTTGAATTTGACCACCACTCAATTCATTTGATTTATGGTGACTTCTATCTGCTAATCCCACTTTTTCAAGTGCGACCATGGCTCTTTCTAATCTTTCTTTTTTTGCAATACCTGCATATACCAATGGTAATGCTACGTTTTCAGCAGCAGATAGTCTTGGTAATAAATTAAATTGTTGAAATACAAATCCAATTTCAACATTACGAATACCTGCCAATTCATCATCTGTCATCTTGCTTACATCATGTCCATTTAAATTATACATTCCTTTGGTGGGAGAATCCAAGCAACCTAATATATTCATTAGCGTACTTTTTCCACTTCCCGAAGGACCCATTAATGCGACATATTCATTTGAATTGATATCTAAATTAATTCCTTTTAAAACGGGTATGGCTTGACCTGCCATAAAATAACTTTTCTGTAAATCCCTTAGCTGAATAACTGATGACATTATATAAATTTATTTATTTATTACTTTAGGTACTTTAAAAAACTCGCCGTTTTGAGCGGGTGCATTTTTTAACGCTTCTGCTCTATCTATAGATCCCTTCACTTCATCCGAACGCAATACATTCATACTATCTCCCATATGCATTAATGGTTCGGTGCCGGTGGTGTCCAATTCATTTAACTTTTCAACAAAACCGACCAAATCCTGCATATCAGCAACTAGTTTGTCCATTTTTTCAGGTGCCACATTTAACCTCGATAAATGTGCCAAATGGGCTACTAATTTGTTGTCTACTTGCATAATACAAATGTAATCCAAAGCTAGCATCCCCCAAGCCGCATTTGTTAAATGGTCATAAGAAACAACCAGTGGCAAAAAAAATAGGGGAATTTGGAAGATTTTTTTGAAAATAGTTGCATAACTAACTAATTTTACAAAAATGTGCTTTTATGCAAAGATCAATTAAGAAAGTAGCGGTTTTAGGAAGTGGCGTAATGGGTTCTCGTATTGCATGTCACTTTGCTGGTATTGGCGTGGAAGTATTATTATTAGATATGCTTGCACCAGGGTCAAATGAAAGCACAAAAGCAAAGGAAAGAAACCAATTAGTGGATAGTTCGCTTCAAGCTGCTATCAAATCAAACCCATCCCCTTTATACTTACAAAAATTTGCACAAAATATAAGCACTGGAAATTTTACGGACGATATAGCAAAAATTAGCAACGCAGATTGGATCATTGAAGTAGTGGTAGAAAGATTAGACATTAAAAAAATAATTTACGACGAGGTTGAAAAATACAGAAAGCCGGGCACATTGGTTAGTTCAAATACTTCAGGTATCCCCATTCATTTAATGGCGGAAGGTCGTAGTGAAGATTTTCAAAAACATTTTTGTGGTACACACTTTTTTAATCCACCGCGTTATTTGCGTTTGCTTGAAATTATTCCTACTGCAAAAACAGATCCTAGTATTGTTGATTTTCACATGCATTACGGGGATGTATTTTTAGGTAAAACCACGGTACTTTGTAAGGACACCCCTGCCTTTATCGCTAACAGAGTTGGGGTTTTCAGCATGATGAGTGTTTTACACATCATGGAAAAAATGGAGTTGAGTATTGATGAAATTGAATCCATCACTGGGCCAATTATGGGTCGCCCTAAATCAGCTACTTTCCGCACAGCCGATGTGGTAGGTATTGACACATTAGTTAAGGTTGCCAATGGGGTTGCTGCAAGTTGTCCGAATGATGAAGCTAAAAATATTTTCACTTTGCCTGCTTGGCTGGAAAAAATGGTGGCGCAAAATTGGTTAGGTGATAAAACAGGCCAAGGATTTTTTAAGAAAATAAAAACAGCAAGCTCCAAAGAAATTTTAACACTGAATTTAAAAACTTTCGAATACGAACCACGCGTTAAAGTAAAATTTGCTTCCATTGGCGTTGCAAAAGCGATGGAAAGTTTACCCGATCGTTTAAAGAGTTTATACGCGGCCAAAGACAAAGCAGGTGAATTTGTACGTCAATTTCATTTTGCATTGTTCTCTTATATCAGCCATCGTATTCCAGAAATTAGTGATGAATTATATCGATTGGACGATGCCTTGAAAGCCGGTTTTGGTTGGGAGATTGGGGCTTTTGAAACTTGGAATGAACTAGGCGCTACACAAGTAGTAAATGATATGAAATCAGCTGGATACGCAGTAGCACCATGGATTCAAACTATGTTAGATAAAGGATTAAGCTTTTATAAAGTACAAGAAGGCAAACGTTATTATTATGATGTTGCTACTGAAGCTTATAAATTAATTCCAGGCAGTGAGTCCTTCTTAATCTTATCTGATTTAAAGGAAAAGACCATTTGGAAAAACAGCGCTTGTACCATGGTGGATATGAATGATGGCATTGCAGGTTTTAGCTGGAACACCAAAATGAATAGTATTGGTGGTGAAGTTTTAGAAGGAATAAATAAAGCGATCAATATTGCAGAGGATAAATTTAATGGTTTAGTCATCGCTAATGAATCCAACTTATTTAGTGCAGGCGCGAATGTGGGAATGATATTCATGCTAGCCATTGAACAGGATTACGAGGAACTAGATATGGCTATTCGTACTTTTCAAAACAGTATGATGCGTGTTCGATACTCTTCTATCCCAGTGGTAGTAGCCCCTCACGGACTTTGTTTAGGTGGTGGATGTGAAATGAATTTACATGCAGATAGTATTTGTGCTGCTGCTGAAACTTATATTGGTTTAGTAGAATTAGGGATTGGTGTAATTCCTGGTGGTGGTGGCACTAAGGAATTAGTTTTACGCGCTTCTGATGAAATGCATGCAGATGAACCTGAAACCATTACACTTAACCGCAGGTTTATGCAAATTGCTACTGCAAAAGTGGCAACAAGTGCACAGGAAGCGATGGATATGGGCATCTTAAGAAAATCCCAGGATTTTATTTTACTGAATCAATCAAGACGTATAAGCAAAGCGAAAGAGCAAGCCCTACAATTATTTAACGCAGGATATACACAAGCACAACAAAGAAAAGATATCAAAGTATTAGGAAAAGCAGGACTAGGAGCACTATACGCAGGTATTAATGGTATGCATAAAGCCGGATACGCATCAGATCACGATGTAAAAGTGGCTAAAAAATTAGCATTTGTAATGTGCGGTGGTGATTTGAGCGAACCCACTACTGTCAACGAACAATACTTATTGGATTTAGAACGCGAAGCATTTTTAAGTTTGTGTGGTGAAAAGAAAACCTTGGAACGCATACAATCAGTGATCACTGCAGGCAGACCGATAAGAAACTAAATTTAATTGCCCAAGCTAGTAGCGTTAAATAAATAAAGGTCATTGAATACTGCCAATATTAAAGCTATTGCTTTATTATATTTTGCTATTTTAAAAGATCATCTAGGGCGCTACTTAATGTTGGAAAGTCAAACTTAAAACTATTATCTTCAATTTTTTTTGAGGATACTTTAGCACTTTTTAAAATTTCAATGCTCATCTCTCCTAGCATTATTTTTAATACAAAAGCCGGTACCGGTATGGGTAAGTAAAACCCACGTAATTTTTTTGTGATCGCTATAATTAAATCTTTATTACTTATTGGATCAGGCGAAACTGCATTATACACCCCTTTAATAGCGGATGTTTCAATGCCATGTATCATCATTTTACATAAATCATGATGGTGAATCCAACTCACCATTTGTTGTCCATTGCCAAAGATCGTTGCCATTCCAAACTGCGCGGGTTTGATAAACTCAGCCAATGCACCCCCTTTCTTATTTAAAACGATTCCTATTCTTAAAGTAACTAATCTTACACCCAAGGTTTCAATCGGTTTTACGCTGTCCTCCCATCGTTTACAGGTGTCACCCAAAAAAGCACCATCCACAGGATCTGTTTCAGTAAATCCATTCATTAAACTTTCTGCTGTATCTGGTCCATACCAACCAATGGCCGATGCTGCAACCACTGTTTTTACATGATGTGAATTTTCAATTAAATACTTCACCAACAATTTGCCCGAATTCACCCTGCTATCCACAATTTCCTGCTTACGTTTTTTTGACCATCTTTTATCTGCCACACCCGCTCCTGCCAAATGAACAATCGTATCAGCGTTTTGAATTGCTGAAGGATCAATATACCCTTTATCAATATCCCAAACAGCGTAGGATAAATTGGGTACATTCGAAATCCGCGGCTGTCGCGTTAATACAATCACCTGATACCCCTTACTTAATAATAATTGCGTAAGCGATGTTCCCACCATTCCTGTTCCTCCTGTGATTAATACTGTTTGCATTTGTTAAAGGTACAATTTTTGTTTATTTTGAATGGATTCGTAAGCGTCAAATAGCCATTTTAGTAAGAATATTAAAATGATGCGTTTACCTACCTGCAATAAAAAACCCCGCCTGATGAAGGGCGGGGTTACAACTAAAATCAACTATACATAAAAACTAAATCAATCCGGTTTTTTACCATCCATAAAAGTATTGATGGTTGAAATTTGTGTTTGGTTATTTTCATCCTTATCCACTGTGTACTTGCTATAATAATTTTCAACAGAAGCCAATGTATTACCAAACATTTCCATATTTCTTCTAACATATGCAGGAACTGATTCAAAATCATTGCTTGGATCATTCGCATTGTTAATATTAAAAGATAAATTTCTTAATTTCTGAATACGCTCTGCCACTTTTCTTCTTTGCTCTTCCGCATTATCTAATGGCATGTCATAATTAGCTTGATGATTCACATGTGCCACAGGCGTATTGGATTCCTCTCTCATCACCAATTGCATGGAAGGTTCTTCCTCATATCTGAACGAAGTTTCAAATACCACTTCCGCTGGAGCAGGCGTTTCAATCACTGGAGCAGTATACATTTCAACAGTTGCTACTTCTTCTTGCGCGATATTTTCATCGATGGTCATTTCCGCTTCCATCAACTCTTCTTCCATCAATTCTTCTTCCATGAATTCTTCTTCAACTTCTTCCTCAATGGTGATTTCCTCTAAAACAAAGTCCTCTTCCATATCCAAACTTGGATCTGATTCATGAATTTCAAAAATCACTTCATTGGTTGCAATTACTGGAGCTGAAATTTCTTCTTCCACTTCTTCCATCTCCTCCACATAAATATTAGTAGGCTTACTTAAAATAAATTCAGAAACAACAGTTGCTTCTTTCTCTGCTTCCATATTTAAAGTAAACATTTCTTCTTCCACTTCTTCTTCCATTTCTTCTATGTTAACTTCCTCCATTTCCTCAGTCATTTCCTCCATTTCCGCTTCCACTTCATCTTCAAAAGCCGGTTCCTCTTCTAATACTAAGGTTGGCATTAATTCATTGTTCTCAAAAGCCATCAGTTCCATTTCTTCTTCAACTTCAAATTCCTCCTCCACTTCCATCTCTTCCTCGGGTGCTACTGCTTCCTCTTCCATAGCTATTTCAGCTTCCATTTCTGCTTCAATACTATCGGCAGCTTCAATAGACGCTTCTGCATTTAACTCCCAAATCGTATCATACTTATCCAATACCACTTCCTTCACTTCTTCTTCCAATGCTTCTTCAGCAACTAATGAAGGAGCTTCGAACACAGGTGTTTGGTCAAATGAAAAATGAATGGGCGTTTCTTCAGTTTGATCTAAAATAAAATGATCCGCTGCTTTTTCAGTTACTTCATTACTTAATGGCTCCTCCTTGATTTGTTCAGTTACAACTGCATCTGTAACCAATGTCATAACTATTTTTTCCTCAATAGGAGCCTCCGCTTTTTTTGGTGTTTCAGTTTTAAAAGGATCTTTACCTTCAAAACCTGTAGCGATTAATGTGATACCTAATTTTTTATCAAGGGTAGCATCATAACCCATTCCCATAATTACATCAGAATGTTCACCAGTTCTTTCTCTTAAGTAATTATTGATGGTTTCTAATTCATCCATGGTGCACTCATGTTCCCCTTCCGCACTATTAATATTTAATAAAATCCATTTTGCTCCTTTTATATCATTGTCATTCAATAATGGAGAATTCAACGCTTCCTCTATGGCTCTTTCTGCTCTATTCTCCCCTTCCACTTCCGCCTTGCCTAAAATAGCAACCCCTCCATTTTTCATCACCGTGCAAACATCTGCAAAATCAACAATAATATGACCGCGGCTATTAATAACATCGGTAATACATTTAGCTGCAGTTGCTAAAACATTATCGGCTTTTGTAAATGCCTCTTTCATTTTTAAATTACCATATTGAACACGTAATTTATCATTTGAAATCACCAATAATGTATCTACTAATGGTTTTAATTGATTAATTCCTTCCTCTGCTTGTTTTTGACGACGAGGCCCTTCAAATCCGAAAGGTGTGGTAACGATACCCACAGTTAATATGCCTAAGTCCTTGCAAATTTTTGCAATAATTGGCGCACCGCCAGTTCCAGTACCACCTCCCATTCCTACGGTGATAAAGGCCATGCGTGTATTAACTTCTAAAATTTTTCTAATTTCTTCTAAAGACTCCTCTGTTGCTAACTTTCCAACCGAAGGATCTGCTCCAGCCCCAAGACCCTGTGTTAAATGTGGGCCTAATTGAATTTTATTGGGCACATCGCTTTGTTCAATGGCCTTAGAATCAGTATTACAAATAATAAAATCAACGCCTTCAATATCCTGCTTAAACATAAAGTTTACAGCATTACTACCGCCACCGCCTACGCCTAGGACCTTGATGATAGATGATTTTTGTTTAGGCAAGTCAAATTGAATCATTTTTTTGTTTTTAAATGGGTTAGTTAGATGGTTAGTTGTTAGTTAGTTATGTCGAAATTAGCAATTTTAGAATTTATTCTACTTGATATTTATAACCACAATGTGGGTAAATAATATTACAAAGGTTTGTCAGGTTCCTCATTAAATATTTCAATCAAGTTATTCTTAAAACGATCCCAAAATTTGCTCTTTCTTCTTTCAATTTGTTCTACTGATAAAGTAGTTGCTGGAGGAGGTTTTTCAGCCTTTTGACTCGTTAAAGTATTCGCGCCAATGTTGTTATTTACAGTCAATGATTTAGGCACTTCCACTCTTTTAAAGTTCTCAGCAAATACCTTATAATTTTGCTCGAAATCGTTGTAACCTTTTAAGATTAATCCAATACATGTTGAATACATTGGCTTTTTCAACTCATCGATATGATTAGGCGCTAAATGTTCATTAGGCAATCCAATTCTTGCATTCAAACCAGTGATGTACTCGGTTAATTGTATAAGATGCTTTAATTGAGATCCACCACCAGTTAATATCACACCGCCATTTAATTGACGACTATCCAAACCCACTTGCTTTAAATGATAAGTAACAAAATCCAATATTTCACTCATTCTTGCTTGGATAATTCCTGCCAAACTTTTCACACTGATTTCTTTTGCAGGCATTCCTTTTAAACCTGGAATAGTTACATAAGCATTGGCTTTTGCCTCATCTGCTAAAGCGCTACCAAACTGTACTTTCATTGCCTCAGCTTGACTTTTCAAAACGCCTAAGCCAAGTCGAATATCATTAGTAATATTTTCACCCCCGAATGGAATTACAGCAGTATGCTTTAAGATGCCATCATAAAATACAGCTAAATCACTGGTGCCACCACCAATATCTAAAATTGCCACACCCGCTTCTAAATCGATATCGCTCATCACCGCACTAGCAGAAGCTAAGGGTTGTAATACTAAATCCTTCGTCACCAAACCACTACGCTCAACAGAACGATTAATATTGCGAATTGCATTTCTGTCCCCAGTTAGGATTAAAAAATTAGCCCCTACTTTTACCCCATTCACGCCTACTGGCTCTTTTACATTTGGGTTATTGTCAACATGAAACTCTTGTGGTATCACGTCAATAATTTGATCCCCAGCTGGAATAAATGTTTTGCGTTGGTTGTTGATTAACTGCTCAATTTCCCAAGGTTGAATTTCGTTCTCCGCATCCTGACGAACCATATCACCCCTTGTTTGTAAACTTTTAATATGATGACCTGCAATACCTACAAATACTTCATTGATTTCTAAATCAGGATTGCTTAATTGACAATTTTGCAGTGCTTGTTGAATTGCTTTAATGGTTTGATCAATGTTTAACACCTGACCATGTTGTACCCCATTACTATTGGCACGGCCAAAGCCCAAAATTTCTAATTTGCCAAACTCATTTTTTCTGCCAGCTATAGCCGCAATCTTTGTGGTACCAATATCTAGCCCCACAATGATGGGCGAATCATTTTGACTCATTGTTATGTATTTTAGTTGTTAGTTGTTGTTGTTCTTAGAAGTAGTCTTTGTTGGCATTAAAGCTTTCGCGGATTTCTTCTTATTAATTAACGATTTATTGTTTTGTTTATTGTCTTTTTTCTTGATTTGTTGGTTGATTTTTTTTGGGGTGCTTTTTTTATTTGCAACCACTTTAACTGCGGGCTTCTTAGCCACTTTATTTTCTTCTAATTTGACCTCTTTTTTGATAGCAATGGGCGCCACTTTCTTCAAGGTATCTTTAAGGATGGGTGCCGAAGCGGTATCTGTATTCAAAATGACATTTTCCGTATTTGCTAATACCGAATTTTGAAATGGCATCATGCCGGGGGCATATTGAATAGGTTCCAATCCTTTTTTTAGGGCAACAATTTGTCCGTCAAATCTGCAATCCAATACCTGATAGGCATTGATCCCACTTTGTACCCACACTTTTTTATAGAAAGTATATAACCGATTTAATTTATCCGCCAAATTATCCACCGACCCTATTAAAACAGTATGATCGCCCAAACTAGGCACCATTTGAAAATCACCATTAGGTCCAATATTTACTTGTGCTATTTGCGCTGTGAAAAAACTATCCGTTTTAATGGTATTTGAAAAAAGGAGCAAATCATTAAGTAATAAACTATCTGGTGCAGATAATTTATCTTGATCTGTTGGGAACCCCGTAAATACGGGCAAACGCAGCACGGTAAGCTGTTTTAAAGGTAAACGCCTACCTTGATCATCAATATAAAAGGAACTTCCTGCAATAGTAAAAACACGTGCAATCGGAATTCGTTGCTGTATTTTAACTTCTAATAATTGTTGGTTATTGATAAATAGCTCTGCATTTTTTATCCACCTTATTTTTTCTAACTCCTGCTCAATCGATGTTAAATTGATGCTTTCAACAATAGTGCCTTTGGTAATTCCTTGGTCTTTTAAAATTTGGGTGATTTCATTTTCATCCATAAATAAAGCCTTGGTGGTTTCGCCCACCAATTCAACTTGTATTTGCGAAACTTTTTTACTCACTTTAGCTTTCCATGCAATCACAAATAAAAATATAAGTGCTGCACCTGCAATGCTCCACAAAGTTTTAATCAATATGTTTTGCCATTGCTTCATTTAGTAGATATAAGTAGGTCTTTAATTTGATTGATACAAACATCTATATCACCTGCCCCTGCCATCACAATTAGCTTATCAGGAGTGGTTGCCGCCCATGCCAACAATGCTTCTTTTGACATTACTTGTTTTTTTGAGATACTCATTTTTTCAATGAGCATATCACTGGTAACGCCTGGAATAGGTAATTCCCTTGCTGGATAAATGGGTAATAAAATAACTTCATCTGCTTTATCCAAAGTTTCAACAAAGCCATCACATTGATCCTGCGTGCGACTATATAAGTGGGGTTGAAAAACTAAAACCATTTTCTCGCCAGGATATATACTTCTTACACCAGATATTAATGCATTTAATTCCTCAGGATGGTGCGCATAATCGTCAATCAAAACCTTATTAGCGGTTTTAACCTTATACTCAAAGCGACGCTTTACTCCTTTAAAATCGGCAACTGCTAACTTGATTTTATTTTCATCAATACCTAATGTTAATGCTATTGCAATTGCGGCAGTGACATTTTCAACATTATGCAAGCCACCCATATTTAAAACCACTTCCTCCAAAACGCCACCTGGATGGACTAAATCAAAAATATAGGACCCATCCACTACTTTTAAATTTTGTGTATAATAAGAAGCATCGTTTTTATCATACCCATAAGTTTGGATCGTTTTATTTTCCGAATTAGTGACCACTGTAGTGCCCATTTTTTGAATCAATGTGCCACCAGGCTTAATCTTATCCGCATATTGCCCAAATGCTTTTAATACTTCGGCTGCTGTTCCGTAAATATCTAAATGATCCGGATCCACTGCAGTGATAACTGCAATATTGGGCGATAATTTTAAAAAACTACGATCGTATTCATCCGCTTCTACAACCACAACATTTTTTTCATGGCTCCAAAAATTGGTATTATAATTGGAAGCAATGCCGCCTAAAAAAGCATTACAACCATATTCCGTATGTCTTAAAATATGAGCTGTCATTGAAGTGGTCGTGGTTTTTCCATGGGTACCAGCAATGCCTATAGTGAAAGCATTTTCAGTCACCCATTGTAAAACATCACTACGCTTAACTACATTGTACCCATTATCTCTATAATAATTTAATTCCCCATGATCCGCAGGTATAGCAGGTGTATATACAATTACAGTAGCCGCTTTGTCCATTTGGTTTAAATCATCTTCGAAGTGAATTTTTATCCCTTCCTTCACCAAATCATCCGTCAATAAAGTGGGCGTTTTATCATAGCCTGAAACTTGCACACCCTGTGTATTAAAATACCTAGCCAATGCACTCATTCCAATACCCCCAATTCCAATGAAATAGATGTTTTTTATATTCGTTAGCGGATTTATTATTTGTGTATTCATTTTTAGCGGATTCTTTATTACGATTTCGTTTATATTTTTTTAAATATGTTGTAGTATTTGTTCTGCAATCACTTCATCTGCATTTGTAAATGCATATGCTTTTATTTTTTCTTCCATCAAATGCCTACTTTGATCATCATGCATCAAACTTTGTAACAAAGGGATTAGTTGTTGATCCACGGCATTATCTTTCACCATTTTCGCAGCGCCATTGTCCACCAATGCCAAAGCATTATAGGTTTGATGATCCTCCGCTGCATGTGGATAAGGAACAAAGATGGCCGCCTTTCCTGTAATTGAAATTTCAGCGACTGCCATTGCACCAGATCTGCTTACCACTATATCTGCAGCAGTATAAGCGGCACTCATGTCATCAATAAAGGAACTCACATAAACATTGGCATAATCATTTGCAGCAGTTACATACGCGGCAGCATTCGGTTTACCAGTTTGCCAAATCAATTGTATGTTATCCTCCAAAAATGCAGCCAAATTATTTTGGATAGCTTTATTAATGGAGCTTGCTCCCAAACTTCCACCGACAATTAAAACCGTTTTTTTATTAGGCATTAAACCAAAATGTAACACTGCATTATCCTTGCTATAAGAAGTGTGGATGATGTTTTGTCTAACCGGATTACCAGTCACCAATATTTTATCAGCAGGGAAAAATTTTTCCATTCCTTTTGTTCCTGTGAATATTTGAGTGGCATCAGCACCTAGCCATTGATTTGCTTTTCCTGCAAATGCATTTGATTCGTGAATAAATGTAGGAATAGCTTTTGTTTGTGCTTGTTTCAAAACCGGAAAGCTAGAGTAGCCACCTACCCCAAAAACAGCATTGGGTTTGAATTTTTTTATAATCGCCTTCACTTGAAAATAACTCTTCAATAATTTCCAAGGCAATGATAAGTTTTTTAATAAATTAGTTCTGTTAAATCCGGCAATGGTGATGCCCTTAATTTCATAGCCCGCTTGTGGCACTTTCTCCATTTCCATTTTACCGAGCGCACCCACAAATAAAATAGCAGCATCTGGTTGTATTTTCTGAATCGCTTGCGCTACCGCTATCGCAGGGAAAATATGCCCTCCGGTACCACCACCAGCGATGATGATGCGAATGTTTTTATATTGCGGATTTAACGCCATTGTCTATCTCAGTATTTTCGTCAGGTAATTCAATTTCAGTTTCAACTGGTGCCTTCCCTTCCATTTGTTCCACATTTCGTGCAACACTCAATATCAATCCAATAGCACAACAAGTAAATATAAATGAGCTTCCACCCATACTCACTAATGGCAATGTTACCCCAGTCACTGGAACAATATTTACATTCACTGCCATATTTGCAATTGCTTGAATAATTAATGTAAAACTTAAACCAAGTGCCAAGAAAGCACCAAACGCATAAGGACATTTTCTAAAAATACGTATACATCTAAATAAAAAAACTAGGTAAATAAAAATGATAAACGCCCCGCCGATCAAACCATACTCTTCAATAATTACTGCATATATAAAGTCATTATAGGCCTGCGGTAAAAAATTTCTTTGCCGACTATTGCCAGGACCAAGCCCAAAAAAGATACCTCCATTCGCAATGGCAATTTTTGCTTGTTGCACTTGATAAGGAACTTCCCTTTCGTTGGCATACATAAAATCCTGCACACGATTCACCCAAGTGCCAATGCGACCGAAACTTTTCATTTTTTCAGCAACCACTGGCTGACCTTCTACCGATTTACTGGAGTGTGTAGCTATTGCCACACTGACAATTATTGCCACAGGAATCATCGCGACTAATATGGTCAATAAAATATGCTTAAAATTCACCCTACCTATAAACATAAGTAATAAGGAAGTAGCACCAGTCAATAATGCGTTTGATAAGTTTGCTGGCATGATTAATCCACAAATAATGAATACAGGAATGATGATTGGTAAAAATCCTTTCTTAAAATCCTTAATAACTTCCTGCTTTTTACTTAACACCTTTGATATATACATAAATAAAGCAAGCTTTGCTACATCACTACTTTGTATGGTCAAATTGATAATAGGTAGTTTAATCCACCTACTTCCTTCATTAATTTTTGCACCGAAAAATAAAGTATAAATTAAAAGTGGTATTGACAACATGAAAAGTATAGTCGCAATTCTTGAAAACACCGTATAATTAATTCGGTGCAAGCCAAAAATAACCAACAAACCCACCAATGTAAATATCACTTGCTTAAATAAATAAACGCTTGTGTTCCCACGGTACATTTTATATGCCAAAGAACCCGTTGCACTATACACGACCAGTATAGATATCAATGATAATACAATGACTAACCCCCATATGTATTTATCACCCCTTGTTCTTTGGTCTAAATGCTCTTTCATACCTCCAATCGAAGGCATTTGTGAAAATAATTTATCCGTGGTCTCGTTGAACATGCTTATAATTCTTTAACTGACTCTTTGAATTGAATGCCTCTATCCTCATAGTTTTTAAATAAGTCGAAACTTGCACAAGCTGGACTTAGCAAAACAACATCTCCTTTTTCAGCTAATTTAAATGCCGCAGTCACCGCTTTTTTTGCAGAATCAGCTTCCACAATTGAAGCCACTTTATCTCCAAAAAAGTCAATGATTTTTTTATTGTCCGTACCCATGCAAATAATCGCTTTTACTTTTTCTTTCACTAATTCAGCGATTAATTCATAGTCATTACCCTTATCAACGCCGCCTAAAATTAAAACAGTAGATTTTTGCATACTCTCCAATGCATACCAAGTACTGTTTACATTAGTGGCCTTGCTATCATTCACAAAGTCAACACCACGAACAGTTGCCACAAATTCCATGCGGTGTTCAAGGCTATGAAAATTACTTACGGCTTCGCGGATTTTTTCCTTGCGAATTCCCAAAGTAGTTGCAGCAATACTTGCTGCCATTGTATTATAAGCATTGTGCTTGCCTTTTAATGCAAAATCATAAATACTCATCGACACGCGTTCTTCTTGGATTTTCAACATCATTTGGTCGTTTTTGATGTAGCCTCCTTTTTTTACTTCTTGTTTCATAGAAAATGGTAATGGGTTAGTATTAGTAGTTAGTAGTTCTAAATGTTTAACAATGACTTCATCGTCAATGCAGTAAATAAAATAATCCTGTGCAGTTTGATTTTCAATAATTCGAAACTTACTTTTAATATAATTTTCAAACTTGTAATCGTACCTGTCTAAATGATCTTCTGTGATATTTAATAAAATAGCGATATCGGGTTTGAAATGTATGATATCGTCTAATTGAAATGAGCTTACTTCAATTATGTATAATGACTTAGGTGCAACAGCAATTTGTCTTGCAAATGAAAATCCAATATTACCTACCATCGCTACATCATCATTGACTAATTGGCAAATATGATATAACAATGAAGTGGCAGTACTCTTCCCATTGCTACCAGTAATAGCTGTAATTTTACTAAAGCCCTTATATCGATATCCAAATTCAATTTCACTGATCACGGGAATACCTTTGGCTCTAATGGCTTTCACCATTTCATTTTTTTCAGGGATGCCCGGGCTTTTCATTACTTCGTCCGCATTTAAAATTTGATCCACACTATGTTTGCCAGACTCAAAAGCAATACCATTGTCCTCCAACTCTTTTTGAAAATTAGCTTTAATGGCGCTTCCATCAGATACAAATACTTCATAGCCTTTTTGTTTGGCTAATAAAGCAGTACCTATTCCACTTTCACCTGCACCTAATATGACTAATCTTTTAGACAATGTATTATCTTGTTTTTAATGTTAAGATGGAAGCAATGACTAACAAAATGGTGATGATCCAGAAACGAACTGCAATCTTACTTTCATGAAAGCCCTTCTTCTGATAATGATGATGCAGTGGACTCATTAAAAATACCCTTCGACCTTCCCCAAATTTTTTCTTGGTGTATTTGAAATAACTTACTTGAATAATCACACTTAAGTTTTCAATTAAAAACACACCACAAAAAATAGGGATCAATAATTCTTTTCTAACGATAATAGCTAATGAAGCAATAATTCCGCCCAACGCCAAACTTCCAGTATCTCCCATGAACACCTGCGCTGGATAAGCATTGTACCATAAAAATCCAATACAAGCCCCTACAAACGCCCCTACAAATATGGACAACTCTCCTAAATTTGGTATGTACATTACGTTTAAATAGTCAGCGAAAACATAGTTACCACTTACATATATAAATACGCCTAATGCAGCTCCTATAATTGCACTTACTCCAGCAGCTAATCCATCAAGCCCATCAGTTAAGTTGGCTCCATTGGAAACCGCTGTAATAATAAATGTGACAATTAATATATAAATGATCCATGTATACTTTTCAGCACCTGGTCCAATCCAACTTACTAATCTGCTATAATTAAATTCATGATTTTTAACAAAAGGAATGGTCGTGATGGGCGTTTTAACTTTTACAAACCTTCTTTCCTCTCCATTTATTTTTCTTACCACAATATCAGCCCCTTTTGCCAACTTCTCGCCTTTGGCCAAACTTTCAGAAACATTGGTTGAAACAATTTCTCTTTCCACCGTTACTGCATTACTGAAGTATAATGTTACCCCAATAATGATACCCAATCCAACTTGACCAATAATTTTTGAAATACCCGCCAATCCATCACTATTCTTCTTTTTATAAGCTTCCCCTTTACTTTGAGATTCTTTTCTGGCTTTAATTTTAAAATAGTCGTCTAAAAAACCAATCAAGCCTAACCAAACCGTACATAAAATCATCAATCGGATATATACTTTATCCAAATTAGCAAATAACAAAGTTGGAATTAGGATACTTAACAAAATAATGATACCTCCCATCGTTGGCGTTCCCTTTTTTTGTTGCTCTCCTGCCAAACCTAATTCACGTACACTTTCACCAATTTGTTTTTTTTGTAAAAACAAAATCATTTTTTTACCATAAACAGTTGCAATAAATAAGGATAATAAAATCGCCATTGCAATTCTGAAAGTTAAAAACTGGAATGCCCCTAATCCAGGTATATCGAATGTTTTGTCTAACCATGAAAATAATTGATACAGCATAGTAGTTTTATTTGGCTAAATCGTTAAATAAATTTTGTAATACTTCTTTATCATCAAAATGTTGTTTCACGCCTTTTATATCTTGGTACTTCTCATGCCCTTTCCCAGCAATTAAAATAATATCGCCTGGTTTTGAAAAACTTACCGCTGCCTTTATTGCTTCTTTACGATCTACGATATTGATATACTTTCTTTTTGCTGCACTACTCAAACCCTGCTCCATATCCTTAATAATTTCATTGGGATCTTCAGAACGAGGGTTATCACTTGTGAAAAAAACTTTAGTACTTAAATCACACGCCACTTGCGCCATTATTGGACGCTTTGTTTTATCTCTATCCCCACCACATCCAACCACCGTAATCACATCCTCCCCGCCTTTTCTTAATTTCGCTATTGTAGTCAATACATTTTCTAATGCATCTGGTGTGTGCGCATAATCAACAATACCAATGCGCTGGTCAATCCCGATAATATAATCAAACCTACCTTCTGCCCCCGTTAATGCACTTAATATCGTTAATACTTGCTCCGACTTTTCGCCTAATTGAATAGCAGCACCATACACTGCTAAAAAGTTATAGGCATTAAAAATGCCAATCAACCTGCAATGCACTTCAATTTCATTCACCAACAACACTAAACCATGTAATTGATTTTCTAATATTTTTCCTTTATACGTCGCTGGTGCATGTAAGGCATAAGTCAACTTAGTCGCCTTGGTATCCGCTAACATTTGAACACCATTTTTATCATCCAAATTGGTGATGGCAAATGCGGTATTTGACAATTGATCAAAGAATGCTTTTTTTGCATCCAAATACGCTTCGAAAGTTTTATGATAATCTAAATGATCATGTGTAATATTTGTGAATACCCCGCCACTGAAGTTTAAACCTGTAACACGATGTTGATGAATAGCATGACTGCTCACTTCCATAAACACATGCGTACAACCCGCTTGCACCATTTTATCTAACAATGCATTTAATTGAATTGCGTCAGGTGTGGTATGTGTCGCTGGTACAATAGTATCCGCAATGTGATTTTCAACAGTGCTTATTAAACCACAGGTATATCCCAAACCCTTAAATAATTTAAATAATAAAGTGGCTACGGTTGTTTTTCCATTGGTACCCGTAATACCCACTAATTTTATTTTATTAGATGGTTCGTTATAAAACTGATGTGCCATGATGGCAACTGCTACACTTGTATTTTCAACTATTAGATAGGTAACCCCTGGAACTGTTACTCCTGGTAATTTTTCACAAACAATAACTGTAGCTCCTTTTTCAATGGCAGTGTCAATAAAATGATGCCCGTCCACTTGCACACCGCTAATTGCAACAAATACAGATGAAGGCGTCGCCTTTCTTGAATCAATCTGAATATCATTCACTAGTTGCTTCGTTGATCCAACTACTTCACGAAGTGCAACTCCAAATAATATAGATTGTAATTCTTTCATTAATTTAATTCAATTTGAATTTGTTGTCCTTTTGAAATATAAGCGCCTTGTGCAATACTTTGTTTTACTACTTTACCTTTTCCCACACAGCTAACTAATAAGCCTCTTTTTTCACATAACCATAATGCATCTTGTAATTTTAATCCACTGATATCCGGCATCGTGCTGTCTGAAATTATTTGTTGTCTACTAACTACATTTGCTCCATTACCATTTACATTAACCCAATCTGTAGAAGCATTCGTCGAATCTTTATAAGGAATCGCTAAAGTGGTCGCAATTTTTTGTAAGGACATTTTAGAAATTGAATAATTAAACAGCTGACTGTCTTTTACATTAAATGCAGGAAGTATGTTTAATTTATTTTGAATGTAGGTGGAATACAATCGATCTGAAATTTCTTTCCAAACTGGTCCTGCAACGGATGCCCCATAATAATTCGCAGCATGTGCCTTATTTTTTATAATCACTACAATGGTATATTGTGGATTATCAGCAGGAAAATACCCTGCAAAGGAAGATTGAAAAATACCTTCGCCATAGCCCTTATTGCCATTCGCTACTTTAGCCGTACCTGTTTTACCAGCCACTTTATATAAGCTATTCGCAAATAATTTTTTTCCAGTGCCATTAATACAAACTCCTTCTAAAGCGATACGTAAATCTCTAATGGTCGTTGGCTTGCACAATTGCGCATTATATACCTTGGGTGAAAATGATTTTAAAATGCGTCCTTCTTCTTTTATCGAATTCACCAAATAAGGCTTCATCATCACGCCATTATTTGCTATAGCATTATATAAATTCAAAGTTTGAATTGGCGCGATTTCAATATTATACCCAAATGCCATCCATGGCAAAGTGGTTGGACCCCAAATTTTATTACCTGGTTTTACAATTCTTGGTTGCTTCTCCCCCACTAAATCAATACCAGAAGTGGAGTCCAAACGTAATTTTGTTAAATGCTTAAAATATACATCCACATTATTGTTATAATTAGCCATAGCAATTTTTGCCATACCTACATTTGAACTTTCTTCAAATGCTTCTAGTACTGAAGCATCAAATTTTCCATGCTTTTCAGAATCGTATACTGTTTGTCCTGCAACTTTCCAAGTACCTCCTTCTAAGTTAACACGTGAATTCAAAGTAACCTTACCATCCTCTAAAGCTGATAATAGGGTAACTAATTTAAAGGTAGATCCAGGTTCAGTAGGTGTCATAGCATAATTTAAATCCTCTCTATATACCCCCTCACTAATTTTTCCTAGGTTAGCAATGGCTTTAATTTTACCTGTTTTCACTTCCATCACCATCGCTATGCCTGATGTCGCTTCATTTTTGATCATCATCTTCATTAATGCATTCTCCGTCACTTCCTGGATAAACACATCAATAGTGCTTACAATATCTTTCCCTGTTTCTGGTTCAATTTCAAATTGACCTTCTTCCACTGGAACAGTAACGCCACCTGCAATTGCACGAACTAATTGACGACCATTGCGTCCATTTAATACAGTATCGTATGACTTTTCAAGTCCAACTTTATTTTCATCTCTCGCTAAACCAATGGTGCGATAACCAATATTTTCATAAGGGTTTAATCTAAAGTTTTTCTCCTGTGCTATCAATCCACTCTTATAGCGACCCAATCGGAACATCGGAAACTTAATCAATGTTAAGTATTCGCGATAGTCAATCTTTTTTCTTAATTCATAATTCCCTTCGCTTGCCTCAAATGCTTTTGTCAAGTCATTTTTATACCCTTCCGCAGATTTATCCTTAAATAAACTTGCTAATGAAATAGACAAAGAGTCAATATTTTCTCTAAATATTTTTCCGCTCTTTTCGTGTAATGGCTGAACCCTAAAGTCAATGTAAATGTCAAACCTAGGCATATTGGTACTTAACATTTGTCCATCCTCACTGTAAATAGTTCCCCTTGCGGCTGGAATTTCCACAATGCGTTGATGCAAGCTATCACTTAAGCTTCTCCAATATTTACCTTCCACTTGCTGAATATAAAATGCCCTACCTAAAATGGTGATACAAACTATAACAATTAAGATATAGCTTAAATAAACCCGCCATAATATGTCGCGTTTTACATCCATTATTTTGAATCTTCTTTTAAATTATTATTGGCAGATGGAATTCTTTTTTCTAAAACCAAACGAATAGGCATTTCCTTAGCAACCACTAAACCGAAAGGAGCCACTTCATTTTCAATTTCAACTGCACGACTACGGCGCATCAACTCGGCTTTAACTGTTTTATACTCAAACTGTAATTCCTTTAACTCCTTTTGTGTGGTATTGATTTGACGAATCGTCTTGTCGGTTAAATGTCCGTTCGCAATGTAGAGGATTGCTAAAAATGCCAGGAACAAAAACAACGTAATGTTCATGACAATCCATTGGTAATTAAAGATGCTTTTAAAAGCAGCTTTTGGATTTGGGTTAACGGGTACGGACATACTACTTATAATCTTTCCGCAGAACGCAATTTTGCGCTTCTGCTTCGATTGTTTTCTTTCATCTCTTTCTCAGAAGCCACTACAGGTTTTTTTGTAATGATCTTCCAAAATTTTTCCCTTTCTACGGATAAGAAAGGATTCGCCTCATTTTCTTCCTCAGGGGCAACTCTAAATGCATTTTTCACCAATCTGTCTTCGATCGAATGAAAGGTGATCACCACTGCAGTTCCTCCTGGTTTTACTACCTCTTTTAGTTGCGCTAATAAATCCTTAAGCGCGTCCATCTCTTCGTTTACTTCTATTCTAATCGCTTGAAAAACTTGTGCCCAATATTTATTTGGATTCCCTTTTACTACTGGTGCAATCAATAACTTGAAATCGGCAACGGTATTAAGTTTTATATGCGTTCTGTTGGTAACAATATGCTTCGCCAATGTTTTTGAATTGGACACTTCCCCATATTGCTCAAACATTTTATGTAATGCAGATTCATCATAGCTTTCAATTACCTGCTTTGCGGTTTTTAGCTGGCGTTGATCCATACGCATATCAAATGGACCATCAAACCTTGTTGAAAAACCCCTAGTCCCTTCATCAAATTGATGGCTACTCACGCCTAAATCAGCTAAAACACCATCTACTTGATTAATTTTATTTAAGCGTAAAAACCGCTGTAGGTATCTGAAATTTTCAGGAATGAAAACAATACGCTTGTCGTTGGGTAAATTATTTTTAGCATCTGCATCTTGATCAAAGGCAACGAGCTTTCCCGTTGGACCTAATTTTGATAAAATACCTCTGCTATGACCTCCCCCGCCAAATGTTGCATCCACATAAACCCCATTTGGTTTGATGTTTAAATGCGACATTGTTTCATTAAATAAAACAGGAACATGATAATCAGTCGAAAAAGCAACTTGTTCCGATGCAACGATATCATTATTTTGATTTTGCATCTTTGTTACTTAATCTTGTTTTTTAATTCCTGCCATTACTTCCTGCGCTAGATTACTAAATTCATCTGCAGAAAAATCTTCAAAGAGCTGTTTGTATTTGCTTGCATCCCAAATTTCAAAACGATCTAAGGCAGCTGCTAATACAATTTCCTTTCCTGGTAAAGCAAACTCTCTTAATGTAGCTGGTAATAAAATACGACCAGCGCCATCTAATTCAACCTCGGTTGCGCCACCTAAAAATTGACGACGAAACTGTCTCACTTTAGGATCAAAATCATTCAATTGGCTAATACGATCTAATATACCCTGCCAGCTTTTTATTGGATAAAGTGTCAAACACTTCTCAAACCCCCTGCTCACAATAAAATGCGTCTCTCCTTCAGCCAACTGCTTTTTCAAGCTGCCGGGAAGCAGAAAACGCCCTTTTGCGTCGATGGTTGATTGATATTCTCCGTGAAAGCCTGTCATTGTTAATAATTAAAGTGTTTTTTACCACTTGTTCACACAAATTAACACATTTTACCACTTTTAAAGGCTAAATGACCCCTTCTAGTTTTCCACAAGTAATAAACCAAGCTGATAATCAATACAGTAAAGGGATTTGGATGGATTTTGGCAAAATTCTATAAAATTGGATGTTTATAGCTGTGGAAAACCCCAAAAAAGAGGTTAATAACTGGTGAATTAGGGTGAAAATCAAGGCAATATGTACCTTTGCACCATGAAGCAGCTACCAAAACTGAATTTAATTGACTTTGACTACGACTTACCTAATGAAAGAATAGCATATACACCTTCCCAAAATAGAGCGGACAGTAAATTATTGGTATGGGATAAACAGATTATCGCAGATAGCCAATATCAAAACATCACCAATTACCTACCCAGTCATAGCACTTTGCTATTTAATAATAGTAAAGTAATTGCTGCAAGAATTTTATTTGACAAGCAAGTAGATAAAGTAGCTGCTCCCCATACAACAATTGGAGATGCAAACACGATGATGCAATCCCATCAAAATAAAATAAATACACAACAAGATGAAAATATACAGACAACTAGAAATAGTGTCATTGAAATATTTTGCTTGGAACCTAGTATGGAATATAGTCCTGTGCAAATAGCCATGCAAGCAACCAACAAGGTGGTATGGAACTGTTTAGTGGGTGGTGCTAAGAAATGGAAAACTCCCTTTCTCGAAAAAATATTAATTCATAATAATAAAGAGATTCATTTTTATGCAAAAAAAATAAATCAAACAGATGGCAAATTTTTAATTGAATTTTCATGGGATGATGCAACAATTATATTTTCTGAAATATTAGCACTCATTGGTCAAATTCCATTACCCCCTTATATTGAAAGAAACACCACAGCCGAAGATAAAGAAAGATACCAAACCACCTATGCAACTGAAGAAGGTTCCGTTGCCGCACCTACTGCAGGCTTGCACTTTAGCCATGAATTATTAAATAAAATTTCAAGTAATAATATTGGGCTTCAGTTTTTAACACTTCATGTTGGTGCAGGCACATTTCTTCCTGTGAAAACGGAACTCATTAGTGATCACCCCATGCATGCGGAGTTTTTTGAAATTGAAAAAAAACTAATCCACTACTTAATTGAAAATAAAAACCAACTTATTGCAGTGGGTACAACTTCACTAAGAACCATTGAAAGTTTGTACTGGCTGGGGATAAAAATTATAGCAAATCCAAATATCACGCCCAACGATTTACATTTACTGCAATGGGATGCATATGAATTGGGTGAAAAAGAAATTACGAAACTAGCAGCACTCCATGCAATTTTAAACTGGATGGAAAGCAATCAATTGCAAAACCTGATTTCCAAAACCCAATTAATGATTCTACCAGGCTACCATTTTAGAATGGTGAAGGGACTGGTGACCAATTTCCACCAACCTAAGTCCACCTTACTTTTAATTATTGCAGCAATTGTTGGGCATGAATGGAAAGCTATTTACCAACACGCTTTAGCGCAGCAATACCGATTTTTAAGTTACGGAGATGGTTGTTTGTTCTGGATACCAGATGCTACTTGCGTTTCTAATGAATAATATGGGGAAGGACAATAGCGATAATTAAACACAATTATCCATACAGATTAGGCAACGGGAAGGCTAATTTCAATGGTGGTGCCATGATCCAATTCGCTCTGCACGCGGATCTGGCCTTTATGTAATGCTACTATCCGCTTTACATAACTCATACCCAATCCAAAGCCCTTAACATTATGAATATTCCCAGAATGAGCGCGATAAAATTTTTCAAAAATATGCTTGGTCGTTTCGCTTGACATCCCAATTCCATTGTCCTCAATGGTAATGATCATTTTATTATTCACATTTGAAGTGCTTACTAAAATATCAATCGTCTCCTTGGAATACTTAATGGCATTGTCCATTAAATTAGAAAGTACATGTAATAAGTGCTCCTCATCTGCACTAATTTCTGGCTTTGTTGCAGCTAGCTTCATATGAATATTGGAAGGCTTTTCCTCTAATTGTAATTTATAGCTATCCACCACTGCCTGAATCAAGTCGTGCACATTGACCGGCTGCATATTTAATTCAAGGTCCTTATTTTCAAGCTGCCCAGTTTCTAAAATAGTTTCCACATGTTTATTCATGCGCACATTTTCCTCCTTAATGATATTACTAAAGTAGGCGACTGAAGTAGGATCCGACTGTACTTTTGCGGTTTTTAAAGCATCCACCGCCAATGAAATGGTCGCCAAAGGCGTTTTTAACTCATGCGTCATGTTATTAATAAAATCATTCTTAATTTCATTCACTTTACGCTGATTCAATAAAGAACGAATGGTTATAAAAAACGCAGCTAATACTACTATAATAAAAAGTATCGCCCCTAAAATAATCCACTTCAAAGAGTTTAGTAAATACAATCTTACATCAGGAATAACAATGATTAACGACTCAAAGGGCCCCACGGGTTCAATGACATCCTGCGGCATAACTGGTATGCGAACTTGCAAGCTGTTTAAATCCTCTGTAAAAGAATCATCAAAATTATTACTCCTTAGTTCAAGTATACTTTTTTTATCTGCCACCGCAAATTCAAAATGCAAATCGCCAATTTCAAACTTCTCAAGGGCGGATTTTATCTTTTGATTTAATTCTTTATAATCATAAATATCTGCAATTGTAGATTCATCAAACTTGTGCAAATGATACTCATTCTCTAAACTCAATCGCCCTCTTTTTGGCAAACGAAATGATAAACCGCTATTCATTTTTTTGCCAATATCCGTCACTACTAATACCCCTGTCTGATTGATTTTTTCAGACAATTGATTTCTTTGCAATAAAAACAAACCCTGCAGCCAAGTAATTTGGATGAACAATATCCCGATAATGGATAAAGTGATTAAAACAATAATAACGGAGAATGTTTTTTTCATATACAGGGAATACGTAAAATTACTTTTTTACGTACTTTTTACGTTATGTGAATATAAATAAAAATCCCTCCAGATAAGTCGGGAGGGATTCAATATTTTATAATATTTTGTTATTGTATCATTACATAACGCCTTCAACCAGCACGGTTGTTTTATTATTAGCTACTTCCACAAATCCACTCTTAATGGTATATGCTTCCGTTTTAGTGGCAGTCATTAAAACTTTTACTTGACCCTTTCCTAAAGCACTCACCAAAGGAGCGTGCTTATTCAAAATTTCAAATAAACCATCAATACCTGGCAATTGCACCCCAAATACATCTCCACTAAATAACTTTTTGTCGGGTGTTAATATTTCCAATAACATGTGCGCAGTTTAAATATTCGAATTTGTTAATTAAGCTTGAGCCATCATTTTCTTTCCTTTCTCAATGGCATCTTCCAATGATCCAACTAAGTTAAATGCAGCTTCAGGATATTGGTCAACTTCGCCATCCATAATTGCATTAAATCCGCGAATCGTATCTTCTATAGATACAAACACACCCTTTAAACCTGTAAACTGTTCAGCTACATGGAAAGGTTGTGACAAGAATCTTTGAACACGACGCGCGCGAGATACGATTAATTTATCTTCATCACTTAATTCATCCATACCTAAGATGGCGATGATATCTTGTAATTCTTTGTAGCGTTGTAAGATCATTTTTACTCTTTGCGCTGTATCATAATGTGCATCACCTACAATCGCTGGCGTTAAAATTCTTGAAGTTGAATCCAAAGGATCCACCGCAGGGTAAATACCTAAATCGGCAATTTTACGACTCAATACTGTTGTTGCATCCAAGTGGGCAAATGTTGTTGCTGGCGCTGGATCTGTTAAATCATCTGCAGGCACATACACCGCTTGCACTGAAGTAATGGAACCATTTTTTGTTGAAGTAATACGCTCTTGCATCAATCCCATTTCAGTTGCCAATGTTGGTTGGTAACCTACCGCAGATGGCATACGACCTAATAAAGCCGACACCTCAGAACCTGCTTGTGTAAAACGGAAAATATTATCAACGAAAAATAAAATGTCTTTTCCTTTTCCTGCACCATCTCCATCACGGAAATATTCTGCAATCGTCAAACCACTTAAGGCAACACGCGCACGCGCTCCAGGAGGTTCATTCATTTGTCCAAATACGAAAGTAGCTTTTGATTCTTTTAATTCTTCTAAGTTTACTTTGCTTAAATCCCATCCACCTTCTTCCATGCTATGTTTGAAAGCATCACCATATTTCATGATACCTGCTTCAATCATTTCACGTAACAAATCATTACCCTCACGTGTTCTTTCACCCACACCCGCAAAAACGGATAAACCACCGTGCCCTTTGGCAATATTATTAATCAACTCTTGAATCAATACTGTTTTACCTACACCCGCACCACCAAACAAACCAATCTTACCCCCTTTTGCATAGGGTTCAATTAAGTCAATTACTTTAATACCTGTAAACAACACTTCAGTTGCAGTACTTAAGTCCTCAAACTTTGGAGCAACTGCGTGAATTGGACGACCATTTGATTTATCTAATTGTGGTAAACCATCAATTGCATCTCCTGTAACATTGAACAAGCGACCATTGATTCCTTCACCTACTGGCATTGAAATTGGTTTACCTGAATCTTCTACTTCCATGCCTCTTACCAAACCTTCTGTTCCTTCCATGGCAATCGCACGAACACTATCCTCTCCTAAGTGCTGTTGCACTTCAAGAATAATTTTTTCGCCATTTGGTTTTAAGATAGCTAAGGCATTATAGATTTCAGGAAGTGCATTCTGATTAGGGAATTGCACATCCACTACTGCGCCAATAATTTGTTTGATTTTACCTGTTGTTGCCATAATATTCTATTTCGGCTGCAAAGATAAGGTATTGCAAGATTATTGCAAAAATTGTAGGTAGATAATCGCAGCTAAAATTCCGCCAATAATGGGACCAAATACCGGAACTGCCGCATATCCCCAATCACTACTGCCTTTCCCCTTGATTGGCAAGATAAAATGCATAATTCTAGGCCCTAAATCCCTTGCCGGATTAATGGCCCAACCGGTGGGTCCACCCAGCCCAAAGCCAATTCCACCCACCAATAAAGCAACGGGCAAAGCCGATAATGACCCCAAATCGGATCCGGCTGGTTTTAAGAAAAAGATACCTATTATAAATAGCATGGTCGCCAAGGTTTCAGTAATGAAATTTTGTGGCAAATTACGAATCGAAGGGCCGGTACTAAAAACAGCCAATTGCGCCGACGCATCCTTACACTCATTAAAATGGTCCTTGTACAACATCCAAACAAGAAAAGCACCCAACATGGCACCCAATAATTGGGCTAAAATATATAAAGGCACCAAGGCCCAACTAAATTTACCCGCACTGGCAAGTGCAATGGTCACTGCTGGATTTAAATGCCCCCCACTAATACTACTAGTAATGTACACGCCTATAAAAACAGCAATCATCCATCCTAAAACAATGGAAATAAGTCCGCCATTATTTCCCTTAGTGTCGGGAAGCACTACATTGGCAACAACACCATTACCAATGGTGATGACGATGGCTGTTCCTAAAAATTCCGCTACAAAAGGAGTCATATTGTTCTATTTTAATTTTAAACGATATATTAAATTAAGAAAAAAGGAGCAAACGATCCCTATTTCAAAAAATACAATTGAATAAGTACTTCTTCTCGTCTATTTATTCCATTTATTTTTACCAATTATTCGTCGCTTTAATCGCACGCGACCAACCATGAATACACTCGGCCCTTTCTGCTTCATTTACTTTAGGCTCAAAGGTTTGATCTATTTGCCATTTGGATCTCAATTCTTCTATATCCTTCCAAAACCCTACCGCCAAGCCCGCCAAATAAGCTGCCCCTAATGCAGTCGTTTCAACCATGGTGGGGCGAATTACTTTGGTGTTTACAATATCCGATTGAAATTGCATGAGCAAGTTATTATGTGTAGCGCCCCCATCCACGCGTAATTCCGCGATAGGAATTCCAGCATCTGCTTCCATTGCTTTTAATAAATCATAACTTTGAAATGCAATGCTTTCGAGTGCGGCGCGCGCAATATGCGCAGACGAAGTGCCACGCGTGATTCCAACAATGGTACCTCGAGCGTGTTGGTTCCAATAAGGCGCGCCTAATCCTGCAAATGCAGGGACAAGATAAACGCCATCCGTATTATTTACTTGACTTGCTAATGCTTCAATTTCTGATGAGTTTCGAATTAAGTGCAAACCATCTCTCAACCATTGCACTACAGCACCTCCAATAAATACACTTCCTTCCAATGCATAATAAGTATGCCCATTCATTTGCAATGCGATGGTAGTTAATAAATTATTTTTTGAAGTCACTGCTTTTTCACCGGTATGCATTAACATAAAACAACCAGTGCCATAAGTGTTTTTTACCATGCCCGCTTGTGTACACATTTGCCCAAACAATGCAGCTTGTTGGTCACCCGCAATGCCAGCAATTGGAATTTCATGATGTGCAAATAATTGCGTGGTATGACCATAAATTTCACTACTACTTTTTACTTCAGGCAGCATCGCAGCTGGCACATCTAATATTTCTAATAGTTCCTTATCCCATTGTAGTGTATGAATATTAAATAACATGGTTCGAGATGCATTGGTCACATCTGTTACATGCACTTTACCATTGGTTAATTTCCAAACCAACCAGGTATCAATCGTCCCGAAAATTAATTCTCCTTTATTGGCAAGTTCACGCGCGCCTTCGACATGATCTAAAATCCATTTTACTTTTGAACCCGAAAAATAAGCATCAATTACAAGACCTGTTTTTTCTTGAATTTTTTGCGAAAGCCCTTTTGCTTTTAAGGTATCGCAAAAATCTGCAGTCCTTCTATCCTGCCAAACAATGGCATTATAAATAGGCACCCCTGTAATTTTATTCCAAACAACGGTGGTTTCTCTTTGATTGGTAATCCCAATAGCAGCCACATCATCAATGGACAAACCCTTCATACTAATCGCTTCGGTCGCTACACCCATTTGTGTGCTCCAAATTTCAAGCGGGTCATGTTCCACCCATCCTGCTTTTGGAAAAATTTGCGTAAATTCTTTTTGAGATGTTGCGTGAATTTGTCCTTGATGATCAAATAAAATAGCACGACTACTGGTCGTTCCTTGATCAAAGGATAAGATATATTTTGGCATTACAATCAGTTATTTGATGGTAAGTTAAAAAAAGAAATGCAAAAAACTACCTTCTGTTTTTTAACCATGATTCAGGATCCAAGGCAACTCCCTTTTCGTTATAAATCATAAAAGAAATGGCGCCCTCCCCATCTAGGTTCACGCCCGACTTACCTAAAACAGTTCCAGCTTTAACTTCCTGTCCCACATTCACAGTCGCATTATTTAAGTAGGTATACATCGTGAAGTATTTACCATGTTGAACGATAATGGTTAAATCACCATTTACATCCCCAACATAGGAAATTTTTCCATTGGCCACACTTCGAACTGAAGTACCCTTGGGTGCTGCTAATTCAATACCGTCACTTTTTCGGTTCAATTTAGTACCAGGAATATTTTCAACACCAAAATGTATATACACATACCCCTTATCAGCAGGCCAAGGTAAATTACCTCGGTTGGTTTCAAATGAAATGGAGGTTTCCCTCCCTTCTTCAGTGGTTTCTAATGCAGAATAAGGTCGGTTATCCGTCGTGCTCTTTAAGCCGCCTTCCCCTGCGCTTACCTTAGCACCACCGGCGGTTGCCGTTTTAATTTCATTGCTTGGCTTCGCTTTGGTATTATCATTATTGGATTTTAACTTAGCCAATCTGTCTTTTTCCTTTTTTTCTGCTTCTAAGGTTTCTCTTCGAATGATTGTCAAAATTGCTTGTTGCATTTTTTTACGTTGCGCTTCCTTTTGACGCACCTGCGCAGTAATTTCTTGCTCCTTGCTTTTTAATTGATTGACTACTTTGTCCTGTTCTTTTCTGTCCACCACCAAAACTTTCAATTGGTCATTTTGAACATTCAAAGTTTTTAATCGGTCCTTTTTATTGGAACTTAATGTTTCAATTTTCACCCCTAAATCCTTTTGTGATAAATCAATTGCCTGGGCTTGTGCAGTTCTGTTTTGTCGATAACTTTTCAAATAGGTAATACGCTTTACTGCGTCATTAAAACTATTAGCTGAAAATAAAAAACTTAAATATTCATACCCACTGCGGCTTTTGTAGGCAAAGATGATGCTTTTAGCATACCTCGATTTTAAAGTATCTAAATCCTTATTTAATTTCTGAATGTCGAGCTGGTTGGTGTAAATAGCATTGTCTAAAATTTGTACTTGCTTTTTAATGCCATTAATCAAAGACTCTCTTTTTTTAATTTTATCTCGAATGACTGCCAATTGCCCCAAGGAACTCTTTTTATTTTTTTTAGTTTGCTCTAATAATCGGTTCAACTCATCTAACTCCTTACGAATGGACTGCTCTTCCTTTTGCAAATCTTCCCTTGAGCCATTTGCTTGCGCTTGCACATTTGCATTGGCAAAAATTAATAGTAAAACAAAAAGAATGATTTTTTTAAACATAATATTTTTTTTCGCAATAGTAACTACTTCCGCTTAACAGTTTTAGGTAAACCCATTCTAGGAATGGCAAAAGTATATTTTACGGGCTCGTTAAATGTAAATTCCTTCACTTCCATCTGAATATCCAATTTCTGCGGTGCAACAATTGAAATGGTCCTATTTAAGGGAAATTGATATTGTCCAACATTGACATGATCCGCATAAGTAATGTCACAGGTACGATGCTGATTAATATCAATATCATCCAACTTTAAATGCATCACTTTGGTATTGTCATTATTTAATATCACCAAATTTTTGAACAACCTCCCCATTAAACTTACTTGTAAATGGTTGTTATTGGATTTATAGGATAAAATATTGCTACTATCCATAAATATTGGATTTCCTAAAATCAAATCTTGGAGGGTTTTAAATGTGAAAGGGATTTTGACCACTTCCTGCAAATAACTGATCGGTTTACGCTCTATGCTTTTTGTTTTATTTAAAGGATACAACAAAACAACACTATCTTTTTTTATGAATGCCTTAATACCAATAACACCCATGGCGCCACGAATCGTAATGTAAATTTGACTGTCCTTTATCATACTCACATTGGCAATGTAGGAATCGGCATTTTTCGAGGACTCGTATTCTACCTTTATCCTTGCGTTCATTGTTTTATAATCAAGCTTTGCAATTGCAATTTTGCTTAAAATATTTTTTACAATGGCCAGGGAATCTACTTTTTTTATTTCTGCAACAAATTGACTTTTGGTCGTATCGCTTTTAGATACCGCATCTTGAATAATTTGCACTTTTTTAAATGTGGCGCAAGAAGATGCTAGTAATAATAAAAAGCCAAATAAATATTTTTGTTGCACCATGTATGTAATTATTTTTTTCCAGTATGTCCAAATCCTCCCGCGCCTCTTTGCGTTTCGGCTAATGCAGTAACCAGCTCCCAATCCACTTTTTCAACAGATTGAAAAACCATTTGCGCAATGCGATCGCCATCATTAATTATTTGGGACTCCTTAGATAAATTGATTAAAATTACTTTTATTTCTCCTCTATAATCAGCATCAATTGTGCCAGGCGTATTTAAACAGGTAATGCCCTGCTTAATTGCCAAACCACTACGCGGTCGAATTTGTGCTTCCCAATTTTCAGGAATGGCTAAAAAAAGTCCCGTGGGTACCAAACATCTTTCCATGGGCGCAATTGTAATAGGCGATGTTACAAATGCCCGTAAATCCATACCTGATGAACCAGTCGTTGCATAAACCGGCAAGGGATGATGACTGTTATTTACAATTTGGACTTTGTGTGGCATGTCAACAAAAGTAAGTAAAAATCAAAGGAATTAGCACTTGAAATAACCACAGTAAATTAGGAATATGTTAAAAATAAAAGATGGATCCAAATCTAATGGTATTAGACAAAGGATTTCTTGACAACCCACCCCCAGAAGGCACTAAGTAAGAAATATTAAACTTGCTTTGAAGGTACTGAAAACTAGTACCTAATGTAAAATATTGGCCATTACTTGAAACTTGAGATTCATACGTATAACCAGTTCTTAAGTAAAAAATATTGTTGTAATTATATTCAGCCCCAACGGAAGCCTTCAATGTTTCCCCTAATGGTGGACCATATTGTTTTGAAAAGGAATTGAACCAACTTGAAACCACGGATTGATTAAAATATTGATCATCGGTTCCGCCGGTGGAAAGATCAGGATATGCAGGCACTAATAATCTGTTTACATCAATTCCGAATTCAAGGGAATTATCACTATCAAATTTACTTAAGTATCCGAAACCTAATCCAAGATTGGCTGGTATAAAATACTTCCTTGTATTCTCATTGGAGTAATTTATTTTACCCCCCAAATTTGACATCAATAAACCTGCATGAAATCCTTGTCCATTTTCATTTTGCTTATAAAACATACTAATATCGCCTGCAAGTGTATTACCTGCTCTAAAATTAGTGCTTGAATTTAATAGTGCCCCTTGAACAAGCCTTGAGTTGATATAACGTAAGGTGACACCCAAACTTAAATTTTGTGTTAATAATATACTATAGCCCGCATCAAAACTAAATTCTGAAGGTTTGGTATCTAAATACTGCGTGCCATATTCATCTGAAAAAGTAATGTTCCCTAAGCTAAAAAATCGCAAGGAACTATTAATACTACTAAACTCATTTAACTTTTTATAGTAACCCATACTCGCCAAATAAACATCCGACAAACCCAAATCCTTTAACCAGGGTGTATAATTGATTAGAAAGCCGCTATTCTTCTCCAACATTGGCAACTTTGAGGTATTACCAAACAAGTCGTTGGCTTCAGGCGACATGGCTAAGGATAAATTTCCCATACCCGCTGATCTTGCATCAGGCGATATCCGCATAAATGGTACTGCAGTATTAATTCGCTTATTATAAATCTGTGCATCAAGCCCTTGAGAAATAAAAAATAGAGCAGCCAAAACGAAGATGTTTTTTTTCATTCCCAATATGACCGATAATGCGTTTTTCATGATATTCATTATAATAATGTAAAGATAGTTAATGGTCGTTAATATTTAAGAAACTTATTGGTGAGCTGTATTTCCTGTTGGTCATCCTTTACAATCAATTTATAAAAATAAGTACCGGCGGGCAGCGACCCCACTTCAACAACATTTGATAATACGACCCTATTTAGGAGTGGGGCCTCAAAAGTTTTGCTCAACTGCTTTATTCCTATATTATTATATATTTCAATCGTATAGATGAGTGACTTGTTCCCTTCCCTTAGCTGGCTAATTTCAAAACTAAATCGCGTGCTAGATCCTACTGGATTTGGGTAATTGGTTAAATTTTTTAGCGACAAAATTCGACTATTGGGTACGATTACATTTAGCGTATCCTTATTGGAGTTCCCAATTAAGTCCCAGGCCTTAATGATTAATTGATGCGGTCCTTCACTTAATGCGGGTAGTGCATACTTTATTTTACCGCTTTGATAGGTGTTTACATCAGCGGTGTAATAATTATTTAAAATTAAGGGGCTTTGGGTTTCCCCGTCAATGACCAAGCTAATATCATGACCCAAGGAGTTTCCTGAAGTTTGTATGCCCGAACTATCTTTTAAGTTGATGTATAAATTTGAATTTGCACTTATCCATGTTTTTTGTTTGTACTGATTCAAGGTGTCATTAATGTATATTTTTTCAAAAATGGGACCAGTGGTGTCTGTCGAAATATTTTCTGAAAACGCATTTACAAACAAGCTATCATAAACACCAATGGCATCTGCATTTCCGGCGCTATTGGTCGCGTACAATTGCATTCTTAAAGCCCCTTGATTGATGGCCACCTCCTTTGGTAAAATAAAGTCAACACTGAACAACCCTTTGTTTACAATCGTATTCCCTTTAAATAAAATATTGTCCTGCGCAGTAATATTTACAGGTATACTTGATGAAATATTAGCCAATGTTTTTTGCTTTTTTGGAATATCAAATAAAGTAAACTCCACCAACCCATCAAAATTAGTAAGTAGGTTTCCATTTGCCTTTATGGTTCCGGCTACCTGATACTTTCCGCCAGCTTTTAAGGTATCCTTTCCATTAAATACTTTTTGATTGATTCGCCCAATAGTAACGCCATAGCTTGGCTTAGCCAATTGCAATGCAGGATCACCCATCAAATTAAACTTAAAGGCATTGGTATAATCACTGCCCTTTTTCCAATAATTTGATTTTGCATTTTGCAAAGCAGCACCAATACTTTTGTAATTGTCATTTTGATCAGGCACTAATAACTGCTGAACAAATTCATCATTAATTTCCTTATTATTAAATGCAAAAACCAACCTGCTTGCGGCCACTAAGCCTATGATTCCTTTTTGATTTTTTACCAATGCATCAAAACCTATGGGTGAAATTTGCGGTTGATCAAATGGCGCAAAATCACAACTAGCTGTAACCATCAAGGGAAGTTTGCCCGCATTATCCCATTGCATAATTTCATTTTGGGTAATCACCGCCTCCTCTGCTAACCGTGTATAATTTCCATGCCCTGTATAATTCAAAATTAAAGTTCCATTATTCACCATTTGCTTAATCAGATTATTCGCAAGTGGATAAGTATTACCTGCAGAAGAATTAATCGCAGGAAATAAATCCAAGTATATTTTTTTCTGATTCCATGTAGGTTGTTTTAATTTCAAGCCTGTTGAAATTTCTTCAGCATGTTCCAAATGCAAATTATAATCGCCATCATCTGCCACCCAGGTTAATTGATTACGCCAAGCACCTAAATTTTTTCCAGTTTGGTATTGTATTAATTTTTTAACAGCTACTTCTGCATCTATCGCATTTTTAACCGGCAATCTGCCCACCGACAAAGCCAATGATTGAATTCCTTGTGGTGTATTAATGTCATCCCCCTCTTTTAAAATTGCAAAAAAATCATCGGTAGCATAACTTGATAAAACAGAATTAGAAATCAAACTTTCATAACTAGGCACTTGTGTTTGGATGTCGATTTTTTTATAATCAAAATTTCCAATGCCTAATAACAATAAATACTTTGGTGTTGTTGTATTGTTTTTCTTTGCCTTGTCGTAAATATATTTGACATAGTTTCTAATGCCAATAGGGCTTGGCTGGCCTCCTGAAAACTCATTAAATACACGCCCAGTATTGGTTACAAAGGTAGCTAAGCCATGATGCATGGCATGAAATTTCGCTAAACTATCTGCCGCTTTTAAATAGTTAGCTGCTGTAATAATGATATAGTCGGCCGCAGGAGTATTTAACAAACTCGGATAATCGATATTTAATACCTCCACCAAACTAGGTGTTTCATATCCTAATTTCGTGACGCTAAAAAACTCACGCAAGGAGTCTGCGTTTTGAATAAAAGTGGCGACCCCATTTTGGAAATTACTAGGCATCTCCACAGGATTTTCGGGCCGGGTTACTTCCCAAATTTTGGTGGATGCATCGGCATCTTTAATTTGATATTGAATTATTTTTCCAGTCCCCACTAAACTGGCATTTCGAAATCCCAGCGACTTTGCACCGCCATAAAAACCTATTTTTCTTTTTGCCTGCAGTGTGACATAATTAATCCAACCTGTACTACTTGCATTTGCACTTAAATAACCAACACCCAAGTTGGCTGATATTAAATTAGTATTCAACAAATTACTGGAAAATGGAATTCTGAAAGTATCCAATACCACATTTGCAGCATCATCATATATATAACCTGAAATAGGTGCAACCCCTGTCGTTCTTATTTTTTGATCATTCAAAGTCAACTCAAAATTCGCATTAGTAGCAGTACTTGCTGCAGCATAATTCAATTTAAAAATTAAATCGGTCTGATGGACCAATCCCTCCATATTTAAGGTGGTTGTAATTTTTGCTTGTTTCCCTACACCCAAGCCCATGGCTGGGCCCCACCAAATTTGGCCACTATTTAAAATATTGATGGTATCCTTCTCCATCACCCATCTTTCATCAAAAATATCAGTGGTTGCATTTGCAATGTAATTTGAATTTGGCTTTTGAATTCTTTTACCGTCCTTTCCTAATGAAATAAAATAATACACCGAATCCCCGTGTGCATTTTTACTATGCTCAAAAAATTGCAGCGCCCCATTCCATTTCCATTGAATATTTCCTTGGCTATAAAACAAAAAATAATCCTGATTGTCAAATTGGCCATCTCCCCCATCCTGTACTTCAATGGCATTTTCGTTTAAGCCAAACCCCATATTTGCAGTTACTTTCTCCACTAAATTGGCCGTATTCAAGTTAAATAATTGAAGCTGGGAACTAGCGAAGGGAACGGTCAAGCCCCAGGTTTTAAGTTGACTCCCGGATACCTGATAAAATCCTTGTTTTGACACAGCAATTTTGACCCATTTCCCTTGGGAAAACGGTACAGATTGCGCGCTAACATTGGTTGAAAAAAATAGCGAACTGTATAAAATATATAATACACCCCATCTCATGGGCTAAAATTAAGCTTTTACTAACATAAGATTCTAAATACATATGTATAAAATGAGCAAAAACTAGTTATATTCGCTGTATATTTTATCACTAATTTGACCCCACATTTACTATGAATTTTATAAATAGTATTTTATTGTTTTTCGCGATGTTATTAATAAGTCCCGTACTTTTTAATTCAAATGAAAATAAAACATTCAAGACCCTGTCTAACAGCATGCTCGTTGATGCTAAAAATGACCCTTATGAAGGCATGACCCGCATTCAAGGCGGTACATTCGCCATGGGAATAAACCAGGAAGATGTCATTGGAGATTGGAACAACCGATTAAGAAGAGTTACCGTTAGTTCATTTTACATCGATCAGAAAGAAGTAAGCAATAAAAATTACAAAGATTATTTACACTGGCTTGAAAAGGTATACATACCTACAAACCAAGATTCAATTGTAAATGAAGCAAGACCAGACACCCTAGTTTGGCGTAGCGAACTTGCCTATAATGAACCCATGGTAGAGGCTTATTTCAGACACCCTTCTTTTAATGATTATCCAGTCGTTGGAATTTCATGGAACCAAGCAAATGAATATTGCAAATGGAGAACAGATAGAGCCAACGAAAAGCTATTAACTAAGTTAGGATATATTGATGCAAAGAATGATGCCAACAAACCAGTGGGCGCGAATAATTTTAATAAAGAAGCCTATTTGACCGACGAATACAATGTTGCACCCACTAATAAAATCGCAAATAAAAAAGCAAAAAAAGGCGAAGATGCCCCTAAATTAAAAATTAGTTTTGAAGATGGTGTGTTGACAGCTGACTATCGCTTACCTACGGAAGCAGAATGGGAATATGCAGCAAAAACAACATTAGTGAGTGGCTCATCAACAAACGCGTTAAAAAATGGCGGCAATGCAAAAAATAGCAATGCCCAGCTGAGTTCTTCTGATTTGCCTTTCCCTTGGAGCGGAAGCGGTAATAACAATATAAGAAGTGCTAAAAAAGGAAAAACACAAGGATTGTTTTTAGCTAATTTTAAAAACGGAAGTGGCGATTATAAAGGAATGACTGGCTATATGAATGAATCAAATGGCATGGTTGAAAAAGTGAGCAGTCATTTACAAAATCCTAGTTTGAAATTATACAATTTAGCAGGTAATGTGAATGAGTGGGTGGCAGATGTTTACCGCCCTATGAATTCAATGGATATGGATGATTTTAATCCATTCCGCGGAAATGTATTTCAATCAAACGATACCAAATTAGCTAAAGGAAGTCGTCGTGACGCAAAAGGCAGAGTCATAAAAACAGTTGAATCAGATTCAGCAGTAAAAACACGCAACTATGATCATGCCGATGCAATAAACGCTTTGGATGGTGACGATGCTGATAATGCAAGTTACGAATCAGGTAGTACCACATTGATTTCAAATAAATCTAGGGTATATAAAGGAGGTAGCTGGAAGGACCGCCCTTATTGGTTAAATCCAGGAACCAGAAGATATTTGGACCAAAATAAATCAAGCAATAACATTGGATTTAGATGTGCGATGTCCGCTTTTTATGAAGCGCCTCCAAAATCGAGTATTTTCAGTTTTGGAAGAAAAAAATAAATAACCCATGAATATACGCATTGGCTCAGGTATTGATTTTCATCAGCTTGTAGAAGGTCGTGATTTATGGATTGGGGGTATTAAAATTCCACATACAAAAGGCGCACTAGGTCATAGCGATGCTGATGTTTTATTGCATGCTATTTGTGACGCATTATTGGGTGCTTTAAGCTTAGGTGATATTGGCACCCACTTCCCCGACAACGATAATGCGTACAAAAATATAGATAGTAAAATTTTATTAAAAAGAACTTACGATTTAATTACTGCGAAGGGATATCATATTATCAATATCGATTCTTCTTTATGTTTGGAAGCACCAAAAATTAAACCACATGTGCAAGCGATGCAAGCGTGCATTGCAGAAATATTAAATATTGCAGTTGATGCTATTTCCATCAAAGCAACTACAACTGAAAAAATGGGATTTGTCGGAAGAGAAGAAGGCCTTGTAGCCTACGCAACTTGTTTATTAGCGACTAAATAGTTTTATGCAATTACCATCTATTGCTTTTTTATACGAAATTTTCAAAAAAAATTCGAGTATTCAAACGGATACACGAAAATTAAAATTAGGCGATATTTATTTCGCATTGAAAGGTCCTAATTTTAACGGCAATACTTTTGCATTAGCCGCACTAGAAGCTGGCGCATCCTTTGCAGTAGTTGATGAACCTATTCCTTACAGCGAGGCCGTTGATGATCGTATTTTACAAGTAAATGATGTACTCACTACTTTGCAAGATTTAGCAAAACATCATAGGCAACAATTCGATATTCCATTTATTGCAATCACAGGAAGTAATGGCAAAACCACTACCAAGGAATTAATCGCTGCAGTACTTAGTTCCCATTTCAAAACATATACGACCATTGGAAATTTTAATAATCATATAGGCGTTCCACTCACCCTATTAAGTATCCAAGCTGATGCGCAAATGGCGGTGATTGAAATGGGCGCAAATCATTTACATGAAATTCAAAGTTATTGCCAATATGCAATGCCTAATTATGGTATGATTACGAATTGCGGTAAAGCCCATTTGGAAGGCTTTGGTTCTGAGGAAGGCGTAAAAAAAGGCAAGGGTGAACTATTTGATTATATTAAAGAACATAAGGGTGCAGCATTTGTAATGAATGATTATGATTACTTAAATAATATGAGTGCTGGTATTGAAAATATTATTACTTATGGAAATACGCTTGGATCATTACAAGGCCAACCGCAAACCAATAATGGATTGTTACAAGTAGTTTTTACCAAAGGAACCTTGCTTGACAAAATACAAACACAATTAGTAGGCGACTACAACCTACCCAATGTATTAGCTGCAGTATGCATTGGGCAATATTTCAAAGTGCCGATGGATAAAATAAAAACTGCCATTGAAAACTATGCACCATCGAATAGTCGCTCGCAATTAACTACTTGGAAAAATAATCAAATTATACTGGATGCTTATAACGCGAATCCAAGCAGTATGAAAGTAGCGGTTGATAACTTTGCAAAATTAGCTGCTGAAAATAAAATTATTTGCTTGGGCGGAATGAAGGAATTGGGTGCGGCTACATTTAATGAACACCAATCCCTAATCGACCAATTGAAACAATTTACATGGACAAAAGTTGTTTTGGTAGGAAATGAATTTAAAGATTGCACGCACCAATTTGAATATTTTGATACCGTAGTGGCTGCTAAAAAATGGCTGAAAGATCAAAATTTCGTGCACCACACCATTTTGATCAAGGGTTCCAGGGGCATCCAGATGGAACAACTGATTGCAGACTAATTATTGCACATTTGAACAATGCGCAATAATTCGATATCTTTGCGGCATGAAAAACACCTACCTCTGGAGTACCCTTACAAATAAATGCCCTAGATGTAGACAAGGTGACTTGTTTGTTTCCAAAAATCCTTATCGTCTTTCCGATATCACTACAATGCATGAGCACTGTCCTATTTGTAATCAGCCCACAGAAATCGAGGTAGGATTTTATTACGGCACTGGGTATGTTAGCTATGCATTAACGGTAGCTTATTTTGTATCCACTTTTGTTGCGTGGAAGGTATTGATTGGAATGACTTTTGATTTAGATGACAATCGGATTTTTTACTGGATGGGTACCGCTATTTTAACACTATTCATGATACAACCCATTTTAATGCGCTTATCTCGCTCCATCTGGTTGGGCTGGTTTGTTTCTTATAATAAAGACTGGAAAAATAGTCCTTTAGAATACAATGAACGAATGATTGAAACAAAAAAGGAGCATTAAATTTATCTAGGAAACCCCAATAATCACAAAGGGTTTCAGTAACTTCGCTTCCCAAAAAGAGAGGTGTCCGAGTGGTTTAAGGAGCACGCTTGGAAAGCGTGTATACGGCAACGTATCGGGGGTTCGAATCCCTTCCTCTCTGCAAAATATAAACAGCAACCCATCCCGGGACACGGGATGGGTTTTTAATTTAGTCACGAGAGCCGAAACTTGTTTCGAGCTCGAAGTGAATGAATTAAAAACACGAGGGCGCGAAGCGCCCGATGGGTTGCTGTTTTATTTTCATAACTCTAAGGATGCCGGAGCAAAGCGACGGCCATCCCAAAAATATTAAAAAAGGATTTTTCCAGATGCCGACGAACAAAGTGAAGTCGGCCATCCAGGTTTGAAAAAATTGTAACGAAGTGTAAAGTTTTCATACCCCCAGGATGCCGGAGCAAAGCGACGGCCATCCCAAAAATATTCTAAGAAGAAATTTTCCAGATGCCGACGAACAGAGTGAAGTCGGCCATCCGAATTAGAAAAAGTTAAACCCTAATTGACTAAATAAGGAGCTATAATACCCTGCCATATTTTATAGCCTTCTGCATTCATGTGTAGTTTGTCGGATAAAAATATATGGGTAAGTATGTTGCCATTGTCATCTAACATGCTGTTGTAAACATCTATATAGTTAGACCTCTTTTGCTGCTCCATAAAGGTTTTAATAAGTCTGTTGGCTTTTTGCATGGTTGCTAAATACTTTTCTCTGCTAGGACTTGGCTTCATAGAAATATATGAAATAGTTACTTTTTTATATCTAGAACGTATAAGTTGGTGTAGTTTTTTTACACGCTCAAAAACAGTATCCGCCGTAATAGATGGACCACCAGTTAAATCGTTTTCACCGCAGTAAATAATTATTTGTTTGGGATTGTACTTGAAAATAATATCTTCTGCGTACAAAGTCATATGCGGAAGCGATGAACCTCCAAAACCTCTATTAATAATGGTATGATTTGGAAAATAAGTAGCAACGTTTTTCCAGTTGGTAAAGCTAGAGCTTCCAATAAGTAAAATAGCATCTTTAGCTGGTGCTGTAATGGAATCTGCTTTTCTAAACGCCTTTATTTCGTTGATAAATGGTTGACTAAATACGCTACTATGTAATGTTACAAGTGTTACAAAAACGAAACATCTAAATAATAATTTCATACAGTTTATTTTAAATAAATACAGGGTTTATATTAGCATAATCCTCCCTAAATTCTTTGGGAGAGGGATGTAATTACTTTTATTAGGTTTTTTCATAAACTTAATAAATAAATATCATACCAATAATAAGAACATATTCTATCAAATTGACTTAATTAACTAATAAAATACAATAAAGGGATAAAATAGTACCACCATTTATATAAATAATTATTTACATTTGATAAAATCATTGCTATATGAAAAAAGTGTTCATTTTCTTTCTATTGTTTTTTGCCATGCTTGCCATAGAGGCCCAGGCACAAACAAAGAAAATTACTGGTAAAGTTTTGGATGAATCAGGGGTTCCTATTATTGGAGCTACCATATCTGTCAAGAACGCTAATGTGGTTGCGCTGAGCAACGACAAGGGTAATTTTTCTATTGACTTACCTGCGAGATCCACAACCCTTGTGGTAACTTTTATTGGCATGGAATCCACGGAAGTAAATGTTGCCAATAAAACTTCTATTTCTGTTTCGCTAAAGTCTACCGCTTCTGCCTTAGATGATGTGGTAGTTATTGGTTATGGCACAGTGAAAAAATCTGATTTAACTGGCTCTGCGCAAAGATTAAATAGAGAGGATATTATGCGTGACAATCCAGGAAATATTTTGCAAGCGATGCAAGGTAAATTAGCGGGTGTAAATGTTACGCAAAATGATGGCGCTCCTGGCGCTGGACTGAGCATTAGGGTTCGCGGATCTAATTCATTTTTGGGTGGTACAGAACCTTTGTATGTAATTGATGGAGTGCCTTTTAATAATAGTAGTAGTGGAACAACGCCTGAGTCTCTGGGTGGAGATGAAAAGCAAACACTTAATGCACTAGCATTTTTAAATCCAAATGATATTGAGTCTATAGACGTATTAAAAGACGCATCCGCTACTGCCATTTATGGCTCTCGTGGCGCCAATGGTGTTGTATTAATTACTACAAGAAAAGGTAAAGTAGGTAAAGACAAGGTAGAGTTAAATATAACAGTTGGTATGGCAGAGGTTTCTAAAAGAATGCGTATGCTATCGCCATTAGAATATGCAAATTTTCAAAATATTTCGTACCAGAATGCCAATAAATATGATGGTACAAATTATTCTTTGTTGTATCCTACACTTTCTTTGTATGAATCGGATAACAACAATTGGCAGGATAAAATTTTTACAAAGGCATTAACGCAACAATATAGTTTAAATGTATCTGGCGCCTCTGATGCAGGTAGCCATAACTTAACATTTGGCTATGTAGACCAGGAAGGCGTAATTCGTACTTCGGGTTATAAAAAAATGAATATTAGTTTTAACCTAAACAGAAACCTAGGTAAGATTTTTAGAATTGGTACCAGTACGTCAATTTCTAATTCAACGACCAAGGGTGTTAAAACCGGTACCGATAAATCAGATGCGGCAAGTGCAGGTGTGGTTCGCTCTGCGCTCACCTATCCTGCTACCATTAGTATTTTAGATGAGTATGATGGCTTAGGTGATGACTTTATCACGAACCCCTATATTTATGTAAATGATGTTTTAAACAAAGTCACTGCAACTAATATTTTTTCTTCAAACTATTTGGAAGCGACGCTGCATAAAGATTTAAAATTCAGACAAAATATTGGATTTAATTACGGCGCAAATACCCGTGATCAATACTACCCAAGAACGGTTTATGAAGGTTTTGCTTCTAAGGGTTGGGGATTAAAATCTGATAACAATTGGTCAAGTGTTGTTTCTGAAAGTATCTTAACTTATAATAAGAAAATTAACAATCATAGTATTACGGCTACTGCCGCTTCTACCTTTGAACAAAATATGGGTAACTCAAAAAGAGCAGAGGCTAAAACTTTCCCAAATGATTTGTTGCAAAATGAAAACCTGCAATCTGGAGAACAAATCTTACCCATTATTACCAATAAGTACCAATCTAACTTATTGTCTGTATTAGGTCGTGTTAATTATACCTATGCTGATAAGTATGTACTTTCTTTTTCGCACAGAAATGACGGGTCAAGTAAATTTGGTAAAGACAATAAGTGGGCTGCTTTTTCTTCTGCGGGGTTAGCATGGAAGATGCACAAAGAATCTTTTATCAATAAAATAGATCCTATTAGTGAATTAACAATCAGGGGAAGTTATGGTCAAACCGGTAATCAGGGTATTGGATCGTATGCTTCGCTTTCTAAATTGGCCATCTATAATTATACATTTAATGGAGTCGTACAAACTGGATTAGCGGATGACGTATATTCAGGTCCAGCTAATGCTGGATTAAAATGGGAAACGACCAATGCTTACAATGCTGGAGTAGACCTAGGCTTATTTAAAGGAAAAATAAATGCACATGTTGATGTGTATTTAAAACGTACCAACGATTTATTGCAATACATCACTACACCTGCTTCTACCGGCTTTCAACGTCAGTTGAGAAATTCTGGTTCGGTAGAAAATAAGGGTTTAGAAATTGCATTAGATGCAATGGTGTTAAGCAATAAAGATTTTCAATGGAAAACAAATTTCAATATTTCTTTTAACAGAAATAAAATTATTTCTTTAGGTGGTGATGTAAAAGAGCAATTTGCAAGTAACATTTCTACCCGTGATGCACCATTTATTCAACGTGCTGGACTCCCAATTGGTACATTATATGGCTATGTAGAAGATGGCTATTTTGACAATGAAGCGGAAGTAAGAAATTCATTGGTTTATAATGGCCAACCTTCAAATATCATTAAGCGCATGATTGGAGAGATCAAGTATAGGAATTTTGATAATGATCCAACTTCTATCTCTGTTAATGATCGCGTGGTAATTGGAGATGTGAATCCAGATTATACTTTCGGATTCACCAATAATTTTAAATACAAAAGTTTTGATTTAAGTATTTTTATTAATGGGGTGCAGGGGAATGATATTGTAAACATGAACAGTGTTTGGAATGCCAATATTGGTACTTCAAAAAATGTTACCTTAAACAACTTTAATGGTGCATGGAAAGAAGGGGCAGATAATTCAAATGCCTTAGCGCCAAAGCCTATTAGACAGTTCTGGAGAACCTTACCATTTACTAGAAGATTTATTGAAGACGGTTCTTTTGTAAGAATTAAAAATGTAACCCTTGGCTACACTTTGCCAGCAAAATTAGTTAAGGGCATCAATGCTATTAGGGTATCTGCTGGTGTAAATAATTTATACACGTTTACTAAGTATACAGGCTTTGATCCTGAAATTAATAGCTATGGAGATAATCCGGCTTTATTTGGTGTAGACTTAGGCGGTTTCCCTAATTCAAGAACGTACAACATTGCAATTAAATGCAACTTTTAAATTATTCTAAAACTAATTATATGAAAATAAATAAATCAATTAGCTGGAAAGTGATACTGCCGGTATTGTTATTTTCGGCATTCTCTTGTCAGAAGGTATTGGAAGAAAAGCCTTTGTCTTTTTTATCTCCAGAAAATTTTTATAAAAATGAGGCGGATGCTAAAGCAGCTATCAATGCAGTATATAGTGCATTGTATACCTATGACTTGTATTTACAGCCTATGTGGAATTTAACCATGCTTGATGATGATCATGTATCTGGCGCCGATTGGTTTTTAGGCACATCAGGTGCAGGAAACCCTCAAGGATATTGGGGTGTAGATGGTCCTTGGGTGGGTTGTTATTCTGTTATTTCTAGAGCCAATACCGTACTTGAAAATGTGGCTAAAATTAATACTAACATTGATGCTACAGTAAAAAATAGAATTTTAGGCGAAGCTTATTTCTTTAGAGGTTGGGCCTATTTTCAATTGGTCCAATTGTATGGCGCCGTGCCTATTCGTTTAAAATCATTATCATTAGATCCTACAGCTAGTTTGGCAAGGTCTTCGGTGGCAGATGTTTATAAACAAGTAATTGCAGATTTTAAAAGTGCTGAAGCAAATTTATTACCTATTACAGATACTAAATCAGGTGAACCTGGTAGAGTAACAAGAAGTGTTGCAAAAGGATTCTTGGCAAAAACATATTTAACAATTGCTTCAGGTGCTGCAACTGGAAATGTGAGTGTTAGGGGTGGCAAAGATAATGGAATGTATACTTACCCTAAAACTGTTGTTGCGGGACTCGAAAATATAGCTTCTAAAGATTATTATATACTAGCAAGAGACAAAGCATTAGAAGTGATTACAAGCAATGAATATTCAATGTTTGCCAATTGGACAGATATGTGGAGTAAAGCAGGAAGAAATAAGACAGAGCATATGTGGGAGTTACAAGCATTGGGAGGCAGTAGTTTTGTAAATGAACTACATAATTACATGTCTTCATTTTCTACTTTTGGAAGAGGCGCTATGTGGTTTACAAACAATCATTATAATGATTATGATACCACAGACATTCGTGTATTAAAAGGGGTTGTACATAATTATGAAATGAATAATGCAGCTAGAACCAAATACTTCTATCCATCTTGGCAGTCTTATAATTACAAAGTTATCAATGGGGCTACTTATGCAAACAACCCAGCCACTGATGATCGCGCCTACACCATTAAGTATAGTGATGTGGCTGATCCTACCGTTTCAAGAAGCGATGCGCATTTCCCAATGATACGTTACACGGAAATGTATTTGATTGTTGCGGAAGCAGATAATGAAATTAATAATGGCCCTACACCCCAGGCATATACTAACTTAAATACCATTCGTGCAAGAGCTAAAACTCAAACAGCACCTGCTAATTTAACCCGAGATGAATTTAGAAGCTTTGTACTAGCCGAAAGAGCAAGAGAATTTGTTTTTGAAGGTGTGAGAAGGTATGATTTAATGCGATGGGGCATTTATTTACAAGTCATGAATAAAATTGGTATTGGACAAAATAATATTACTAAAGTAAGAAACACGCGTAATTTATTATTGCCTATCCCTCAAAGTGAAATTAATTCAAACACCTTAATTACTGCCAATAACCCTGGTTGGTAAAATCTTTAAAATAAACTTTATGTATACAAATACTTTTAATCAAATAGCTAAGCGCATTTCAAATGGAGGCCTTTTAGTTTGTATGATGCTCGTATTTTTTTCTTGTAAAAAAGAAAATTACGTAGATTATACTCCTAAATTAAATACACTACCGCCAATCATTAATACTGTAACCGGTTTAAACAACAGAGCATTAGCATTGTCTTCCGTTGTATACGGAGACTGGATCATTATTAAGGGTCAAAACCTAGGCACTACTTTAAAAGTAGAATTTAGTACTGTTGCTGCGGCAGATTCTTTATTTAGCTCAGATGACACAACCGTAACCGTTAAAATACCCTCTAATTTACCAGACCCCGCTAATAACCCAATTACAATAACAACTAAATACGGTAAAGCGGTATATAGTATTAAAATTTTACAACCAGCCCCTGTTATCGCTTCCTTTACACCAGGTGCTGGTGGAACCGGAACTGAAGTTACACTTACTGGAGATTATTTTTTAGGGGTAACAAGTGTTAAATTAAATACCACAGATTTAGCAGTGGTATCTAGTTCAAAAACACAAATAAAGGTAACCATCCCCTCCACCATTACAGGAGGCTACTTTTTTGTAACAACGCCTTCTGGTACAACCAAAGCGGCTATTTCTTATGGGTTAGGCTATGTGATTTTTGCCGATGCACTTACTACTGGCTGGTCTAATACATCGTATAGTACTACCGCAACACTTACCAATACGAACAACGTGCTTCGTGGCACCAATTCAATAAAAACCAATTACACTGTTGGGTTTGGTGGTTTTAGGTTAACGAAAGCAACACCTGCTGTTAGCACAACAGGTTATTCGGCCGTTAAGTTTTCTGTTTATGGTAGTACCAATTCTGGCGGCTATAAAATTAGAGTCATTTTAAATGGAAGCTCAACGGCAACTTATACTTTAACCCTACCTACTACCCTAGGGGTTTGGACACAGATAGAAGTGCCTTTGTCTAGCCTGGGTAATCCTGCAACTATTTCTTCAATTGAATTAAAAGAATATAGCGGAAAGATTTTTGAAGTATTTTTTGACGATATTGGACTCTTTTAAATAAAAGGCTAAAGATTCATTCATACCGGGATGCCGACGAACAAAGTGAAGTCGGCCATCCCGGTATGAAAAAGTTTCCCTACCACTCTCCAAACACCTTCACTGCATTCTTCGAAGTCATCTCCGCCACTTCATGCAATGGAATATTTTTAATCTCTGCTAATTTTTTTGCCACTTCAATAATAAAAGCAGGCTCATTTTTTTTACCACGATAAGGAACTGGCGATAAGTAAGGGGCATCAGTCTCCAACACCAACCACTCCATTGGAATAT
>Ga0208597_1000027_pt1 | contig 48929 bp, 43 predicted proteins | sample LakMenEpi05May12_FD_150673 | JGI IMG/M metagenome (GOLD analysis project Ga0208597, IMG submission 150673) | Freshwater microbial communities from Lake Mendota, WI - 05MAY2012 deep hole epilimnion (SPAdes) | ecosystem: Environmental > Aquatic > Freshwater > Lake > Epilimnion/Euphotic zone ...
GTCCTTACCGGAGACCAGCGAGCCCTTCGGCTCCTTCTTGAATTCGGCGGGTAGGCGGCGGTAGATGCCTTCTGGTTCGTAAGGCGGGTTGCTGAGGATCAGGTCGAATTTAGGTCCCTTGGCCAAGGCCGTCATCGTGTCCGTCTCGTGCAAAGTGATGCGCTTCGCCAGCTTATGGTCGGTGACATTCAAGGCGGCGACCTCGAGCGCTTGCGCCGAAAGGTCGGTGGCGTGCACGTGGGCCTTCGGGAAGCGCTTCGCGAGCAGGATGGCGAGGCAACCGGAGCCGGTGCAGATATCCGCGACGTCGGTCACCTGGGCGACCGGCGGCAGCCACTGCGGGATGGCCTCAGGGATGAGTTCGACGAAATAGGAGCGCGGGATGATCACGCGTTCGTCGACGCGGAAGCGGAGGCCGCCGAGCCAGGCCTCGCCGACGAGGTAGCCGGTAGGCACGCGGTCGAAGACGCGCCGTGCGAGGAGCGCGAGGAACACGGTCTTCTCCTTGGCCGTCAGGGCGCGTTCGAAGCAGGCAGGGAGCTGCTCCCAGGCGAGGCCCGTGGCGTGACCCATGAGCGTGAGGGATTCCTCTTCGGCGTTCACGAAGCCTTGGCCGTGCGCGACGCCGGCCGACTTGAAGAGCCGGTTCGCATGGCGTAAACAGTCACCGCCCGTTCTGAGGCGGGCGGTGGCGGCGGGGGTCGGGCGCTGCGGGGCGCTCATCGTGGGCGGCGCGGCCGCTTAGGTGAGCGGGGCGGCGGACCAGAGTTCCTTCGGGGTGCGTTCGAAGAAGTCCTCGAGATACTTCGTCGTCGCGCCGCCCTGGCGGAAGGCCGGATCCTTCATGATCGCGCGGCAGACCGGGATCGTGGTGTGGATGCCGCGGATGATGTACTCGCCGAGGGCGCGGTGCATGCGGTCCAAGGCCTTCTGGCGGGTCGCGCCGACCGAGATCAGCTTGGCCACCATGGAGTCGTAGAGGGGCGGGATGACGTAGCCCGAGTAGCAGTGGGAGTCGACGCGGATGCCATGGCCGCCGGGCGTGTAATAGAGGCCGATGGTGCCGGGGCTCGGGGCGAAATTACGGGCCGGGTCTTCGGCGTTGATGCGGCACTCGATGGCGTGACCGGTCATCTTGATGTCCTTCTGGGAGAGTTCGAGCTTCTCGCCGCAGGCGATGAGGATCTGGCGGCGGACGAGGTCGATGTCGGTGACTTCTTCGGTGACGCCGTGCTCCACCTGGATGCGCGTGTTCATCTCCATGAAGTAATACTTGCCGTGCTTATCGACGAGGAACTCGATCGTGCCGGCGTTCTGGTAGCCGATGGTCTCGGCGAGGCGGACGGAGACCTTGCCCATCTCCTCGCGGAGCTTCGGGGTCAGGAAGGGGGAAGGGGATTCTTCGATCAGCTTCTGGTGGCGGCGCTGCACGGAGCAGTCGCGTTCACCGAGGTGGATCACTTTGCCGTGTTCGTCGCCCAGGAGCTGGAACTCGATGTGGCGCGGCTGCTCGATATACTTCTCGATGTAGACGCGGCCGTCACCGAAGGCCTTCTCGGCTTCGGCGCGGGCGCTTTCGAATTCCTTCGGGAAAGCCGCGGCGTTGTGGACGATGCGCATGCCTTTGCCGCCGCCGCCGGCGACGGCCTTGACGATGACGGGGAAGCCGATGCGCTGCGCTTCCTTGATGGCCTCGCGCTGGTTGTCGACCGGGCCGTCGGTGCCGGGCACGCAAGGCACCTTGGCGGCGGCGGCCGTCTGGCGGGCCACGGCCTTGTCGCCCATCTTACGGATGACTTCGGGGCTGGGTCCGATGAACTTGATGTTGGCGGCGGCGCACTTCTCGGCGAAGCCGGCGCGCTCGGAGAGGAAGCCGTAGCCAGGGTGGATGGCGTCGACGTTGGTGATCTCGGCGGCCGAGATGATGCGATCCTCGCGCAGGTATGAATCCTTGCTCGGTCCGGGCCCGATGCAGACGGCCTCGTCGGCGAGCTGCACGTGCAGCGACTGCTCGTCGGCCTGGGAATAGACCGCGACGGTCTTGATGCCCAGCTCCCGGCACGCGCGGATGACGCGAAGGGCGATTTCGCCGCGATTGGCGATGAGGATCTTGTTCATGCTCGGAAGTCGGTGCTCAGCTGACCTTCACGCGGAAGAGCGGCTGGCCGAATTCGACCGAGGTGCCGTTGGCGACCAGGCACTCGACCACCGTGCCGGAGATTTCCGACTGGATCTCGTTCATGACCTTCATGGCCTCGATGATGCAGACGACGGAGTCGGCCTTGATCGGCGAGCCAACGGTCACGAAGGGCGGATTCTCAGGGGAAGGGGTGGCGTAGTAGGTGCCGACCATCGGGGAGGTGACCAGCTTGATGCTGGGGTCCGCGGCGGCGGGGGCGGCCGGGGCAGGCGCCGCGGCCGCAGGGGCCGGGGCCGCCACGGGGGCGGGGGCGGCCGCCACAGGGGCGGCCTGGGCCGCGATCGGGGCACGACCAGGTAGGTCGCGCTTGATGCGCAGCTTGAAGTCCTGGTCCTGGATCTCGAACTCGGAAAGGTCCGACTTCTTCATCAAATCCACGACTTGTTTAATCTTAATTAGGTCCAAGGTAATGTCCTCCGTGAGGGGGTGTCCCTCTCTGATACAGGGTATCAGGGGGGCAAATCAACCCTCATTCCAGAATGCCGGCGGGTATCTTTCCTAAGTCCTTATCTCTGTTAGGTTTAACTATGTCTTGCAGGGTAGGAATCGCTCGGGTTTCAGGCTTCGCCAGCGGCCCTTGCAGCTTGATTCTAGTGAGGCTGACCAAGGCCCGGTTCAAATTTATGATGTCGAGCGGGTTAAATCCTTGTTTCCGGGGCAAGGAGAAGTCCCCGGCGAAGTTTAGGGTCATACCCTTGAGGTCGATTTCCCCGGCTAACTCTAGCTTGGCTTGCGGCCCGGTGATGGTCATGTCCGGGAAATACGCCCGCCCCCCGGTGCATCCGAAAGTCCCCGTCGCCCGGTCCAGTTCATAGGTGGTCGCCCCGACCCCGACGGCCTCGAGCACGCCGGAGATGCCCCCTAGCAGGCGGACTTTCTTCAGCTCGGGGTCATTCAGGGTGTAGGTGCCGAGCCCGCGAAGGTCGCGCGGCGATCCGAGGTCTACCCGGCCTTTGAAGTCCAGGTCCAGCCGGCCACGGCCGGCGGTTTTCGGAGCCGGCGCCGCCGAGGGTTCGCCGAGGTCATTCATGATCCTCCCGACCTGGGTCGGATCACAATTCTTCAAGGTCAGCACGAAGTCCGTCTGTCGTAAGGGGTCTCCGTCCAGGCGGAGCTCCGCCTCGCCGTCGGCCAAGCCGAGCCGCGCGTCGACCAGCATGCCGCCGGACTTGGACTGCGTGCTGACCTTCAGGCCGCGGCCGGAGATGCCCCAGGCGGTGAACCCGCCGTCGGCTTCGATCGTCGTCCGGATATCGAGTCCTTTCTCCAGCGGGACGAGTTCGAGCGCGAAGCGTCGGCCGCGAGGCAGCACGAGGCCTTGGAGGGCGTCGCCAAAACTCTTGCCGGCGCAGCGCGCGGCGATCCACGGCTGCAGGTCGCCCGCGGCTTTCACCACCGGACCGGCGAGCACGCCCGGCTTCGACCAATCCCAGGTCACGGTGCCCTCGACTTCGCCGTCGTCAGCCGAGGTCCCGCCCTGCAACCCATGCAGGCCGATGAGCGTCCGCCGTTCGTCCGCGTCGACGCTGACCTCCACGCGACGGAACGGCGCGCCCATGAAATCGAATCGTCGCATCAGCACGCGTCCGCGGGTGCGGCTTGTCAGCGCTCCCCAATGGCCCTGCACCTCGATGAAGGCGTAAGGATTCTCCTGCGTCAGGAAGATCCGCCAGAGGTCGATCCACCAGTTGCCGAGCACGCGGTCGAGGCTCGCCGGCGCGAGGTCGCCGTGGAGGCTCAGCCGGAACGGGCCGCCTTCGCTGACCGCGCAGTCCGCTTCGCCGACGACGGAGGCGAGGCGCAGGTCGCGCAGCCGCAAGGGTTGTTCGCCGCGGTCGGGCGCGAAGTCGAAACGGGTGCGCAGCGGCAGGTCAAGGGCGGGACTGATCGCTTCGGCGGACAGGCCGAGTCCGCGGAAGCCGGAGAGGCCGGCTTCTCCGCGCGCGCCCATGAGGCGGCCGTCCGGTGCGAAGTCGATCTCCCCGTCGCGAAGGAGCAGGTCGCCGCGGAGGTCGATGCCGGCCGCGAGCAGCACCGGCGCCACCGCCGGGTTCGCCGCGACCTCGGCCCCGGAGATCACGGCATGATCGAGGCTGATCCGACGGGAGCCGTCGGTCAGGGACTGCGCCGAGCCGGTCGCGAAAGAGGCCGGGGTATGCGCGCGGAACCCGAGCGTCCAAGGGCTTTTCACCGACGGGCGTGAACCGCTCAGGCCGATCTGCCGGAAGAGGATTTCGCCGAAGCGGACGTCCGTCAGTTCGGCGTCCGCCGAGATCGCGCCGTCGAGTCCGACGCCGCGGGCGCGCAGGTTCAGGCGTCGCGCCGTCAGCGTCGGGCCGTCTCGCCAGGCGGTCGTCTCCGCCTGACCGTTCAGCCGCCAATCCTCCAGCGCACCGTCCGCAGCCAGGCGCGCCTCGGCCTGCAGCCGCAGGCCGCGGAGGCTGATCCGGCCGAGCTGCTCGCTGAATTCTTGTCCCAGCAGCGCCTGCGCGGAAAGTTCCGCCTTGCCGTCGCTACGACCTGAACAACGGATCGTCACCGCCGCTCCGCCGGAGCCTTCGGCCGCGGTGAGCGCGGTGTCGAGCGCGCCGAGGAAGCCGGCGAGCCGGCGAGGCAGCGGCGCCGGTTCCGCCGGGCTGGTCTCCCCGCGGAGGAGCCCGGCGGGCAGCTCGCCGCTGACATGGCAGGTGATCTTGCCCGCGCGGATCTGCGCGATGCGGAGGCTCACCCAGCGGCCTTCCTTGGCGATATCTAGCGTGAGGTCGTCGATCAGGCTGCGGCGCCGGCCGTCGTGGGCGACGGAGGCGGGGCACCACAGCCGCGCGCCGTTCAGCCTCAGGCGGGTCGGCGCGATCTCGCCGGACAGCAGCCGGGCCGGCTGCAGCGCGACCTCCGCGCGGGCGGCGGTGAAGACTTCTCCGCTGAGCCCGGGGAACGAGACCGCGACGTCGTCGGCCGCGAGCGTGAGGTCCGGCAAGATCCAGAGGCCGCGGGCGCGGAAGTCGACGCCTTGGGCGGCGAGTCGTGCGGTGACGGCTTCCGCGAAGAAGTCCGGCAGCCGGACGGGGCCGTCATGATCGGCGAGCCAGGCCAGGCCGAGCTGGACCGGAAGGAGGAGTAGCAGGCAGGTGTTCGTCAGTCCGCGCAGGAAGCGACGTAACGGTGAGCTGCCGGGCTTCGCTTTCATTTCCCGGGCTCGGTCAGCAGGGGCGCGAGGATCGCGGCGAGCGCCGGCTCCAGGATGAAGTCATCGTCATCCGCTTCGTCACGTAGGAGCAAGGAGCGGTCGTGGAGGGGGGCCGAGCAAAGGTAGGTGCGGATGGTCTCGCTCGCGGCGCCCGCGCCGGTCGCGGCCTGGTCCGTCACGCGCAGTTCGTACCGCCAGCCGCCGGCGCCGACGTCCCGACCGGGGAAGGCGGACGCGCGGACTTCCGCGAGCGCGAGGGCGAGACGACGCGCGTTGGTCGGATCGAGCCGACCGGCGCCCGCCCAGTTGCCGTCGGGGCCGAGGCGGGCTTCGCCGACCACTTTGCCGTCGGCCCGGGCGGTCAGACGCAGTCCGCTCACGCGCGCGCCTTGCGGCAGCGCGGCCACGGTGCGTCGGCGCCAGGCGGACGGTTCGACGTTCTGCTGGCCGCCGTCGAGGAAGGAGACGTCGCAGACCGCCGCGAGCGGCGCGCCTTTGGCATGCACGAGCCGGGTGCCGGCGCCGTTGTCGGGATCATCGGCGAAACCGAGCACGATGCGCTCCGCTCCGAACTCGAGTTCGACGGTCTGCGCCGGGGCGGCGGCGAGGGGCGCGCGGACGGAAGGCAGGGTCAGCCCGCCCGCGACGCTAGGAGCGCGGCGCGTGGCCCGCAGCTGCGCGAGTCCGGCGAGGAAGCGGCTGATGAGCCGGGCGTCCGCCTCGCGACGCTTCGTCGCGGTGGAGCCTGGTGCGACCGGGATTTCCCAGCGGGCGTCTTCGCCGAGTCCGTCCAGCCGGTGCAGCGTGATGGAACGGCCGCCGGCGGAGACCGTGAAGCCCGTCACGAGCGCCGGATCAAAATCAGCCGGACGCGTGTCGGCGAGCGCGGCCCGCGGGGTCAGCCACTCGCGGAGTTCGTTCGCTTCGACCAGGAAGACGGCGGCGTTGTCTTCCAGTTTCGCGCAGAGCAGCCGAGGCTGGCCCGGCGCAGGGCGGCCGACGAGCAGGACCTGAAGACGGGCGTTGCCTTCGAGGGCCAGACGGAGGGCGGGCGCGCTGAGCCCGGTCGCTTCGTCGGTGAGGTCGATGAACTTGGCGGCGCGGAGGTTGGCGAGCGCGGCCACGGCGCGTGCGGTGGCGTCGGGGTCGGCAGGGGCGTCGTAAGGCGTCTCAAAGCGCCACTCAGGCAACTGGCCGCGGCGGCCGACGCGCGGGCGGGCTTCGGCGACGAGCGCGGTGACGACCTCGGCGTCCTTCTCGCGTTGACGCACCGAGACCGCGCGGGCTTCGAAGTCCGCGATCTCGAAGATGCGGTCGACCCGATAGCTTTCGGCGGTCGCGCCCAGCGCCGCGGCCATGGCGTCGGGCAGCGGGACGATGCGTCGGCCGTCTTCGGTCAGCAGGAAATGTCGACGGGTCGAAGCCTGGACGCCGATCTTGACCTCGACCGCGGCGGCCGCTTCGCCGGTCACCTCGCCGGTCACCTTGACGGTCCAGCGCGCGGGCTCGAGGCCGTAGTCCTTGAGGCTCGCGCCGTTGGCGGTGACCTCGGCGACATCGAAGCCGCTCTCGGGGCTGATGAAGCGCAGTTCGTCGATCAGCCGCTGGACGGACCACACGTTCGCGGGCCAGTCGAAAGGCTCGAGCACGCGCCAGCCCGCGGGACGTTTCTCCAGGAGCATCCGCGTCGGCCCTTCGGCGACGGCGATGCGCGCCGGGTTGGCGGGGAAGAGCTGGGTCTGGCTGACGGCGGCGGTCGCGTGTCCGGACATGGCGCGCCAGACCAGACCGAAGGCGATCAGGTTGGCGAGCAGGAGGACGACGGTGGTGCGGGAGATCCGCATGGGCACGTCAAGTCCTGCGTCGCCACACGGAAACCGCAAGCCCGACTGCGAGCACGCCGAACGGAATGAGGGCGAAGCGCACCGCCAGGGCCCAGAAGTCGGCGGCGGTCGCGTTCAGCTGATATTCACCCCCCGTGCGGGCGGGCAGTGAGACGGCCCGTTCGCGGTCGCTGAGCCAGGCGGCGGCCTGCGTGAGGAAGGCGCGGTTGCCGCCACGGTCGAGCCGGCTGTTCGCCGCGATCTCGGAGGTGCCGACGACGACCAACCGGCCGCCCGCGCCGCCGACGTCTTGACGGATGCCGGTCGCGCGTTCGGCCGCGGCGGCGACGCAGATCGGTCCCGCATGGTCGCGTTCACGGTCGTAACGCAGCGGCCGACGCGCCGGGTCCGTCTCCCCCCAGGCGGCGTCGGAGGAGAAGATGAGCGGGCTGACGTTGAGCGTGCTGTCCGGCGGGCTCCCGTCGTCGAAGCGCGCCGGCCGGAGGCGGGCGGCGATGAGCGGCAGGTTCTGTTCGCGGAGCGGCTTGGTGAGCGGGTGTTCCTTGTCCGCCAGGCGCAGCAGGCCGATGTCGCCGTCGGTGGTGCGGCGGGCGGGGTCCGGTTCCTGGACCTCGGCGTCGGGGGAGAACACGGCCCATTCGGAGAGCACCGGATCGAGGCCGTGGTCGCGTCCTGGGTCGAGCAAGGCCAGCACCCGGCCATTACGTTCCTGCAGGTATTTGCGGAGGCGGTCGTTCTCGGAGGCGGAGAAGGGCGTCATCGGGCCGGCTACGAGCACCATCGAGGCGTCGCGCGGGATTTCGCCCACGGTGGCCAGGTCGAGCGGCCGGACTTCGAAGTTCCGGTTGCGGAGCTGGCGCGAAAGGAGCGACATCCCGCGGACCGGCGACGCGTCTTCCACGCCGAGTTCACCGTGTCCCTTGGTCACGTAGCAGACGGCGGGCTTGTCTTCGGTGACTTCGATCAGGGCGGACGTCACCGCTTCTTCGCCGCGGAAGGCGCCCTCCTTGGTCACGAAGTCCCGGTAGCTGAGATATTTCGCGCGCCCACCGCAGGCGAGCACCAGCACGACCGAAGCATCCGGTGCGCCGTGACGGCCGGCGAGTTCGGAGAGCAAGGGCGCATTGCGACCGCCGCCGGCGAGTTCGACGGCCAGCCAGTTGCCGCCTTGGCGGCCGGTCTCGACGACGTAGGCGTCGAGCAGCTTGAGCAGCCGGGCCCGCAGGTACTGGGCTTCTTCGGCGCCTTCGCTCGTCAGCACGACGGCGCGGACCCAGCCGCGGGAGCGGCCGGCGCCCACGGGACTGCGGCGGCTCGCGGCGCGGACGGTCTCGACGGATTCCGGCGCGAGGGAGTGGCGGCGGTCGGCGGAGATGTCACGGCGCAGGCGGAACTCGGGCAGCGAAGCCAGCGTGTTCACGGCCACCGCGAGCGCGATCGCGAGCAGCGCCTGCGTGAGCCGGTTGAGGCGCCGGATGGGCCGGACGGAACCGAAGTCATCGCGCGGGGAGCTCATGTCATTCCTGGCCCTCCACGGTGAGCACCGCCAGGCCGAGGCAGAGCAGCGTGCCGGTGCCGTACAGCACGAGCGGACGGGCGTCGAGGACGCCGTCGGTGAAATCCTGGAGATGGCCGAACGTCCGCAGGTGCGCGGCCGGTTCGCGCAGCCAGCCGAGCCATTCCCAGCTCTCGATCGGCAACGTCTCGAGCGCGCCGCCCGCCGCGGTCAGCGCGAGGAGGCTGATGAAGGCGAGCAACGCGGCCAGCGCCGCGGAACGCGTCACGCAGCTGCAGAGGATGCCGATCGCGACATGGAGGAGGCCGCTCACCGCGATGAAGCAGAGGCCGCCCCAGAGCGAGGAGGCTTCGCCGAGCGCGCGGGCGTTCGCGCCGTCGAGCCGCTGCGCGGCGAGGAAGGGGAAGGCGGCGAACGCGAGCCAGAACAGCGTCCAGACGATCCACACCGAGAGGAACTTCGCCCAGACCACGGCGGCCGGGCTGGCGGGCGTCGTGAGCAGCGCGGTGAGCGTGCCCGAGCGGCGTTCCTCCGCGAACGTGCGCATGGTCAGCAACGGGAGCACGCAGAGCAGCGGCAGCCAGAAGAACCAGAGCGTGGCCTCCACGGGCGCCCGCGAGTTCGGCGCGCGCGCGCCGTCGATGAGCGCGAAGAAATGGATGCCGCCCATCAGGGCGAGGAAGAGGGCGGCGGCCGCCCAGGTGTTCCATGACAGCGCGGCGCTGCGCAGTTCGTGCGCGAGGAGGGTGCGGAAGTGTCGCATCAGGAGCGCCGGCCCTCCCCGGGGGCGCGCCGCGTGGCGGCGAGGAAGATGTCTTCGAGTCCGAAACGTTCTTCGGCGATCTCGCGCAACGCGAGCCCCGCGCCCACGAGGGCGCCGGCCAGCGTCTCGCGCGCCGGCGAGCCCGTGGGCAAGGCGACGCGGAAGGTGTTCCAGCCGTCGGCGGAGGCCACGGCGACGACGCCGGCCGCGGGTTCGGCGCTCCGGCAGGCGGCGAGCAAGGCGGCCTCCTCGGCGCGCGTCACGACGGTGAAGGTGACCTCCGGCAACAGTTCGCGACGCAGGTCTTCGGTGCGTCCCTGCGCCACCAGCCGGCCGCGGTTGATGATCACGACCTTGTCGCAGACCTGTTCGACCTCGTGCAGGATGTGGCTCGAGATGAGCACGGCCATCTTCCCGCGCAGCGAGCGGATGAGTTCGCGGATGCCGAGGATCTGGTGCGGATCGAGCCCGATGGTGGGTTCGTCGAGGATGACGACCCGCGGCTCCGCGAGGAGCGCGTCGGCGATGCCGACGCGTTGGCGGAAGCCTTTCGAGAGCTGGCCGATGAGCCGACCCGACGCGCGGCGCGTGAGGTCGCAGTCTTCCATCACGCGGCGGACGCGTTCGGCCACGCGTTCCGGGGCGACGTCCTTCAGGCGCGCGCGCAGCGTGAGGTATTCTTCCACGCGCAGGTCCTCCGGCAGCGGATTGTTCTCCGGCATGTAGGCGAGATGACGCTTCGCGCCGGCGGGATCGAGCGCGACCGAGACGCCCCAGATGGCCGCGCGGCCCGAAGTGCCGGACATCGTGCCGGCCAGGATGCGCATGGTGGTCGACTTGCCGGCGCCGTTCGGGCCGAGGAAGCCGACGATCTCACCCGGCGCCACGGAGAAGCTCAGGTCTTCGACCGCGGTCAGGGAGCCGTAGCGCTTGGTCAGCCTTTCCGCCACGACGGCGGCTTCCGGCAGAGGCGCGGCTTCGTTCATGGGTTGGTCTCCGGAGGGAAGGGTGACGGTCTCGTCGGCTCCGTGCCGACGGGTGTCCAGAAGACACGCCGAACGCCCTTTATTGGCAAGGTTATTAGGGGGCGGAAGGCCGGCCGGAGCCGGTCATCGCCACCGCTTACTTGCCGGCCGGGGCGGCGGGCGCGATCAGCGAAGGCTCCGAGCGGACCAGCATGTCCTTGTCGGATTTCCAGACATGGTTCGCGCGGAGCTTCTTGTCCATCGCGTTGAGCCACTTGCTGGCTTCGGTGGTGTCACCCTTGGTGACGGCGAAGTTAGCCAAGGTGAGCATGGCGAAGCCACGAAGGGTCTCGGCGACGGCGGCGTCATCGGCGACTTCGGCGAGCGCCTTGGTGGCGCCGGCGTCACCGGCCTCCAGGCGGCAGAGGGCGGCGTAGAGTCGGGCGCGGGCGGCGAGGGCGTTGACGGCCGGAGTGGTGCCGGCGAGGCCGGCCAGGCGGCGGGCTTCGTCGAAGGCCTTGGCGGCGTCGGCGAACTTGCCGGCGCGCTTAAGGTCGTCGGCGACGTCCATCAGCGCGATCGCGGCCAGGGGCTCGCCCGCATGGCGGGTGGCGAAGGCCCGGCGGGCGGCTTCGTCCTGACAGGCGGTGAATTCTTCGCCGAGGGCTTCGCGCTGGGCTTCGTTCCAGAAGAAAAAGGCGAGGTAACCGAGGATGCCGACGACGACGGCCACGGTAGCCTTGACGATGACGCCTTGGTTGCGCTCCCAGAAGAGCCAGAGGCGGTCCTCGGCGTCCGCGTTGACGAAATCCTCGTCGACGACCACTAGGTTGCGGTCATCGCCGGCCGGGGGCTGCTTGCTGGAACGGTCTTCGGGCATGGGGGGTCAACCCTTGGGAAAGGACCGTTTGTGTCAACCTTCCCCGCCTTCCCCGCCTACGGGCTTGTCCCCGCCCCCCGGAGAGTAAGTATGAGGCACACATGAGCGCCTCTGCCGCTGTCCTTTCGCTCCTCCAAGCCGCCCAAGACAAGGGGCAGCTTTCCGCCGCCAGCCTGGCGAACGCCGGGGATTGGCTTCGCTCGGGGGCCCTTCCGGCCGAGGCTTTGGCCTCCTTGCGCGACCTCTGCGAACGCGGGGCCTGGGCCGAGCTCGAAGACCGCTTCTACAAGGGGATCGCCTTCGGCACCGGGGGGATGCGCGGTCGCACGGTCGGCCGGGTCTCGGCCGCCAACGAAGTGGATGCCCAGGGCATGCCGGTCCGCGCCGCCATCGGCTCGGCCTGCCTCAACGACATCAATGTCCTCCGGGCCGTCATCGGCCTCTGGAAACACGTCTCGGCCACCCAGCCGGGCGCCCGCTTGGTCGTCGCCCATGACGTCCGTCACTTCTCCCGTCATTTCGCCGAGCTGATCGCCGGCGCCTGGACGGAGCTCGGCGGCGAGGCCTATCTCTTCGCCGGCGCCCGCTCCACCCCGCAGCTGAGCTTCACGGTCCGCCATCTCGGCGCCCACGCCGGCGTGGTCATCACGGCCAGCCACAATCCTTCCCACGACAACGGCTTCAAATGCTGCCTCGGTGATGGCGGCCAGGTCCTGCCGCCGCACGACGGCGCGATCGTCGCCGAAGTCGGCAAGCTCGGTCCGGCCGACGTCGCCCCGTTTCTCGCGAAAGACCTCGCGCGCGTCCTCACCGTCCCGGCCTCGGCGGAGGACGCCTATCTCGCCCGCCTGGCCGGCATCGTGCTCGATCCGGAGATCATCGCGCGGCACACGCCGAAGGTCGTCTTCACGAACGTCCACGGCACGGGCGACGTCATGGTCGTGCCGGCGCTGCGCCGCGTGGGCATCGATCCGCATCTCGTCGAGGAGCAGCGTGAGCACGACGGCCGCTTCCCGACCGTCGCCTCGCCGAATCCGGAGAACGCCAGCACCTTCGCCCTCGCGCTGAAGCTCGCCGTCGAGCTCGACGCCGACCTCATCCTCGCGACCGATCCTGATTCGGACCGCGTCGGCGTGGCCTGCCCGCTGCCGGCCGGCGGCCACCGTCTCCTCAACGGCAACGAAGTGGCGGCCCTGCTGGCCGAGTTCCGCATCTCGTCACTCAAGGACGCCGGCATCCTGCCCGAAGGCGGCTCGCCGAACGCGGCGGTCGTCAAGTCGCTCGTGACCACGCCGCTCGTCGCCGCGATCTGCGCCCGTCATGGCGTCCGCTGCGTCGAGACGCTCGTCGGCTTCAAGTGGATCGCCCGCAAGCTGGAGAACTGGACGCGCCGCCTCGTCGAAGGCGCCGGCGCCGACGCCCCCGCGCTCCCGTTGCGCCGACGCGCCCCGCTCGCCCTGCGTCACTCGACCCTCTTCCTGCTCGGCGCCGAAGAGAGCTACGGTTACCTCGCCGACGATGCCGTCCGTGACAAGGACGCCAACGCGACGGTGGTCATGCTCTGCGAGTTCGCCGCGCTGCTGCGTTCGCGCGGCCGCACGCTGCTCGACGCGCTCGACGTCCTGCATCTCCGCCACGGCGCGCACCACGAGGACCTGCTGAACCTTTCGTTCGAAGGCGCCGAGGGCGCCGCGTGCATCCGCCGTATCGTGGCCTCCTGGCGCAAGCATCCGCCCGCCGTCATCGACGGCTCCAAGGTCCTTCGGGTCACCGACTACGAGCGCGACAAGGTGCTCGACGCCGAGGGTGAGCGCGTGCCGCCCGAGGAGTTCATCCTCGCCGAGCTGGCCGACGGCCGCCGGATCGCCGTCCGCGCTTCCGGCACCGAGCCGAAGGCGAAGTTCTATTCCTTCGCCAAGGCCGACGTCGCCGACGCCGATGACCTGGCCGCCGCCCGCGCCCGCGCCCGCGCCTCGGCGCTCGCCCTGCGCGCTTGGCTCGAGGCCGACGCCAAGGTCCGCGCGAAATAATCTCATGAAGACCCTGTTTCTCTTGCCTCTACTGCTCCTCGTCGGTTGCGCCGGCCCGGTCGGCGACCGCTCCTTCGTCGTCGAGAAGACGCCGGCCGCGGCCGCTTTGTCGGGACAGCCGGCCGCCGAGGGCGCGCTGAAGGACCGGGTCCGCGAGGCCAACGAGAAGAACGACGACCGTCTGCTCAAGCGCGACTGGCGCGCGGCGAAGCCGGCCGTCGGTCCGCAGCCGTAAGCTTACTTCAGTTTCATCCCGAAGTGCCGGGTGAAGTAGATGTCGAGCGATTCCGCGATCGCCGCGGCCGTAGCGGCCCGGTGGGCCGGCGTATCCCGCATCGGCCCGGGCACCTCGAGTTGCGCGGCGTCGAGCTGGGATTTGTCCCGTGAGCCGTGAGCCGCGATGTCATACGCGCCGTTGAAGTAAGGGTCGTCCAGGAGCAGGACCTCGCGGGGGGACGGCACCGACGGGACGCCGCGCGCCGCGAACAGTCCGCCGAGGCTCGTCTCGCCGCGCAGGAGTTCGGAGAACTTCGCCGGCGTCCGCTGACTGAGCCAGCGGATCGAGGAACGGGCGGCGACCGAGGTGTCGTTGTCCAGACGTTCTTCGGCCAGGCGTAGCTCGGAACCCTTCAGCAGATAGCCGATCTCGATGCGCGGCTTCGGATGTCCGTGCGAATGGATATCCAGATAGAGCCCGTGCTTCGAGCGGGCGAGGACCGCGACCTCGGCTTCGTCGATGATCGCATGGTATTCGCGCCAGACCTGTTCGGCCTTCGGCTGCCCGGCGGCGCCTTCGGCGATCTCCCGGTTGCAATCCACCTTCTTGCGCGAGAGTTCGCAGACCACCAGCTGCGGTGCCTTGCCGAAGCGGGCGTATAGCGCGTCCCGGAGGGCATGGCCGAGCGCCGTGGCATAGGAGTCGCGCACGGTCACCCCGCTCGTTCGGTCAGGGATGTCGGCGGGCTTTGCCGCGCCGTCATGCGGCACCGAAAGCACGATCGGGAGTTCGCCGGGCCAATGACGGATAAAGCCCGAGGCGCTGACGCGTGGGGTTTCCGCGACCGTTTCGGCCGCCGGTGCGACGAGCGCGACCAGCAGCAGGCAGAGCGGGACCAGCGGGGCGGGCGGTCGGGGCATGCGTCAGGAAAGCCCGGCCGCCGGACCGGGTCAAGCGGGGGACGTCAGCGGATGGCGCCGCCGGCGAGCAGGGCGCGGACCGCGGCCTCTTCGGGCACGTCGTCCGCGGTGCTGGCCGCGCCGACGCCGTCCTGCAGGACGAAGCGTAGCTTGCCGCCGCGGACCTTCTTGTCGCGGCGCATCGCGGCGAGCATCGGGTCCAACTTGAGCGGTGCGCGCAGGGCGGTCGGCAGGGCGTGGGATTTCAATACGGCCTCGACCTGTTCGGCTTGGGCGGCGGTGCAGTGCTTCAGCTCGGCGGAAAGGCGGGCGGCCATCACGAGACCGATGGCGACCGCTTCGCCGTGCAGGTAAGCGCCGTAGCCGGCGGTCGCTTCGATCGCATGGCCGAAGGTGTGGCCGAGATTCAGGAGCGCGCGACCGCCTTGGGCGCTGGTCTCGCGTTCGTCGCCCGCGACGACGGCGGCCTTGATCTCGACGCAGCGGCGGATGACGCGCGGCAGGAGCGGATGATCCCAGGCGAGCGGCGAATTCTGTTCGAGCAGGCCGAAGAGGTCGGCGTCGGCGATGATGCCATGCTTGATGACCTCGGCCATGCCGGCGGCGAATTCGCGCGGCGGCAGGGTGGCCAGCAGGTCGGTGTCGGCGAAGACGGCCGTGGGCTGGTGGAAGTTGCCGACGAGGTTCTTGCCGGCGGAAAGGTTGATCCCCGTCTTGCCGCCGACGGAGCTATCGACCATCGCGAGCAGGGTGGTCGGGAGCTGGTAGAAATCGATGCCGCGCTGATAGGAGGCGGCCGCGAAGCCGGCGAGGTCGCCGACGACGCCGCCGCCGAGCGCGAAGACCGCGCCGTCGCGGGCCACGCCGTTCGCGGCGAGGAAATCCCAGACGCGGGCCAGTTCGGCGGCCGACTTGGCCGTCTCGCCGTCCGCGGCGGTGGCGAGCACCGGCATCAGGCGCGCGAGTTCGGCGGCGAAGCCTGATTGCGCGGCGGCGACGCCGGGCGAGGTGATCGCGACGCACTTCTGGCCGGCGTTCAGACGACGTTCGGCGGCGGCCAAGGCCTCGCGGCGCATCCCGGCCCCGATGCGGACGGGGTAGGAGCGTGAGCCTAGTTCGACGGTGACGGTCTCGGCCGACATGAGGTCACGCTGGGGCGAGCCGCCCCCGCTGGCAAGACAACCTCACTCGGCCAGGCCGACGATCGAGCGGGCGTAGGCGCGCGCATCGAAGGGCTGGAGGTCGGCCGGCTGCTCGCCGACGCCGATGAAGCGGACCGGCACGCCGAGCTCGCGGACGACCGCGACGAGCGCGCCGCCGCGGGCGGTGCCGTCGAGCTTGGTCACGATCAGTCCGGTGAGCCCGACGGCTTCGTGGAAGATGCGGGCCTGCTCGATGGAGTTGGCGCCGAGCGAGCCGTCGAGGACGAGCCACTTCTCGTGCGGGGCGCCGGCATGGGCCTTCGTCGTGACGCGGACGACCTTGCGGAGTTCTTCGAGGAGGTGCGCCTTGGTGTGCAGGCGCCCGGCGGTGTCGAGGATGACGAGGTCCGCGCCGCGCGCGACGCCCGCCTTGACGGCATCGAACGCCACGGCCGCGGGATCCGCGCCGGCGGCGCCGCCGACGACTTCGACGCCGAGCCGGCCGGCCCAGGCGGAAAGCTGTTCTCCGGCGGCCGCCCGGAAGGTGTCACAAGCGCCGAGCAGGCAGGTCTTGCCTTCTTCGCGCCAGCGCCAGGCGAGCTTCGCGGCGGTGGTGGTCTTGCCGGCGCCGTTGACGCCGAGCAGCATGATCACGTGCGGCTTCGAGAGGGCGGGCCCGGCGGCGGTCTCGCCTCCGAGCGCGCGCACGATGCTTTCGGCCGCGGCTTCGGCGGGCGAGGTCTTGCGCAGCGCGGCTTCGGTCTTCCAGGCGGCGCGGGCGGCTTCGACGACCTCGTCGGCGGTCGCGGGGCCGAAGTCGGCGGCGATCAGCCGCTCGCGCAGCTGCTCGGCGGACGCGGCGTCCATCGGACGCGCCAAGAGATTGGCGACGGCCTCGGCCGTGCGGCTCAGGCCGGACTTCAGTCGCTCGAAGAAGCCCGCCATGGCTCAGCCGCCCTCGGCCTTGCGCGGGTCGCGCCCGAGCTCTTCCTTATAGCTGTCGAGGATGCCGTTCACGAAGCGCTTGGACTCCTCGGTCGAGAACTCCTTGGCGATGTCGACGGCCTCGTTGATGCTCACGACCGGCGGGATGTCCGTGCGGCGCATGAGCTCGAAGATGGCGACGCGCAGGATGGCGAGGTCGACGCGCGCGATGCGGCCGAAGGCCCAGTTCTTGGCGTACTTGCCGATGATCTCGTCGATGAGGGCGAGGTCGCGGATGACGCCCTGGATCAGCTCCTCGGCGAAGGCGTAGTATTCGCGCGGCTGCGGGCGTTCGGTGAAGAAGTCGAAGAGGGCCGTGACCATGTCGGCGTGGCGCTGGACTTCCCACGAGCACAGGAACTGCATCGCGACGACGCGGCTGTCGTGGCGGCGGTTGCGTTTGGCGGGCGGCGCGGCGGGGTCCGGGACGACCGGTTCTTCCGGGGCGACGATGGCGATCTCGACGCCGGCCGGCACGTTGTGGCGGCGGAACGCGTCGACGGTCTTCTGGTTGGAGCCGATGATCTCGATCAGGCGGCGATGGCTGCGGATCTCCTCGCGGAGGGCCGTGCGCGGCTCCTCGACCTGGGAGGGCAAGGGGAAGGGGCCGGAGATGCGCGCGCCGGAGCCGACGACGCTGGCGATGATGTCGGCCGCGGTCTGGTCCGCCATGCGGTAGTCGACGCCTTTGATCCGGATGCGGATCTTGGCGCGCGCGGAGGCGGAGATAGGCGAGTCGTTGTCCATCGGTCAGTTCTGGGCGAAAGGTTCCTGGCCGCCGCGCTTGCGTTCCTCTTCCTCGACCTGGTCGAGACGGGCGCCGAGCGTGATGCGGTGGCGGGCCATCGTCAGGGCGGCGTGGGCGAACTCCGTGCCACGGTCCAGCGAACCCTGGCAGCGGGCGACGGCCTGCTCGCGGGTGTTCGTCACGACGATGCCGTTGATCATCGGGACTTCGGAACGGATGGCCGCGTCCTGGAGGGCCTGGGCCGTGGAGTGCGCGATGATCTCATGGTGCGGGGTGTCGCCGGCGACGACGACGCCCAAGGCGATGACGCAGTCGTAATCGCCGGTCATGGCCGACATGTAGGCCGCGAAGGGAATCTCCCCGGAGCCGGGGACGGCGACTTCGACGATCGAGGCGGCGGGCACGCCGGCGGCGCGCAGGCCTTTGACGGCGTTCTTCTTCAAGGCCTGGACCAGCTCGCCATTATAACCCGCCGTCACGAGGGCGAAGCGGAGTTCGGCGCCATCGATGGCGTCAGGGGTGGGCTTGTCGAGGCTCATGGCGGAAGAACGGACGGTCGATGGAGTCGCTTCGGACCAAGCCTGCAAGCGGAAACAACCGTCCGCGGCTCAGAAGGGGACCTGTTCGACGATCTCCAGCCCGTAACCGCCGAGTCCCACCACCTTGCGCGGGTTGTTCGTGATGAGGCGGATGCGGCGCAGGCCGAGGTGCGAAAGGATCTGGGCGCCGATGCCGTAGTCGCGCGCGTCCATCTGGCCGAGGCGCACGCCATCCTGGTCGGCCTGCATGCCGCCGAAGGGCTGGGCGACGTGGACGATCACGCCGCGGCCGGCCTTGGCGACGGCTTCGAAACTGGAGGCGAGCGAGGCGCCTGCGCCGAAGGCGCTGCCGCGGAAGAGGTCACCGAGCATGTTCTCGCGCTGGACGCGCACGAGCGTGGGCGTCTCGTCCGGCTGACCGAGGGTGAAGACGAGGTGCTGGCGGCCGTCGGGCAGCGAGCGGTAGACGCGCAGGGTGAATTCACCCCAGGCCGACTTGAAGGGGCTTTCGGCCACGAGCTCGACGAGGCGTTCGCGGCGGTGACGGAACTCGATGAGCTGCGCGATCGAGATCATGTGCAGACCGAACTTCTTCTTAAGCTCGACGAGCTCGGGCAGGCGGGCCATCGAGCCGTCTTCGTTGAGGATCTCGCAGATGACGCCGCTGGGGTGCAGGCCCGCGAGGGAGGCGAGGTCGACCGCGGCTTCGGTGTGGCCGGCGCGCTGGAGCACGCCGCCGGGTCGGGCGAGGAGCGGGAAGATGTGGCCGGGCTGCACGAGCGCCTCGGGCTTGGCCTGCGGGTCGGCGAGGATCGCGATGGTCTTCGCGCGGTCGTAAGCCGAGATACCGGTGGAGATCCCTTCGGCGGCGTCGACGGAGACCGCGAACGCGGTGCGCTGCGACTCGCGGTTCTCGGGTACCATCTGGGAGATGCCCAGACGACGCAGCTGATGCTCGACGGTCGGGACGCAGATGAGTCCGCGCGCATGGCGGATCATCATGTTGACCGTCTCAGGCGTGGCCTTGGACGCCGCCATGACGAGGTCGCCCTCGTTCTCGCGGTTCTCGTCGTCGGTCACGATGACGAGCTTCCCGGCGGCGATGTCCGCCAGGGCTTCCTCGATGGTGTCGAAGGGCTCGTTCATGAAAGTGGGAGGTTCGAACTTGGTCGTAACCTCCCACGGTGCAAGCGGGGAGATGGGTCCCCGCCGGTGAAAACGAGCCGGATAGCTTATTTGGCGGCCTTAGCCTTGCCCTTGCCTTTGCCCTTGGCGGCCGGCGCGGCCGGCTTCGGGGCGGCGGCCATGGCTTCGGCGATCTGCGCGCTGGCTTCCTTCCAGGAGGCCTTGGGCTCGGCCTTGGCGCTCCAGATGACAAGATTACGGAAAGTGGCCGACTGTCCGCCGCAGGTGAAGCCTGGGTTGGCTTTCTCGGCCTTGAAGAGTTCATCGCGTCCGAAGCCGCTGATCTTGCCGTCGATCGTCGCGACCATCGTGTCGCCGACCATCTCCAGCACGACGCGGTGCCAGCTGCCGGCTTCGAAGGCGTGCGCCTGGTTCAGGAAGATGACGGACTTGTCGGGACCTTCGTGGTCATGGTCATCCTTCTGGATGCGCAGCGAGGTCGGCGTGATGAGGACGCGGGCGACATGTTCCTTGGCGTCATTGATGCTCAATGAGACGGACTTGGCGCCATCGAGGCGGAATTCGAAGGCGGCGACGAAGTCCTGGAGCTTCGTGTTCACGCGGCCGGCGGCGCCATGCTTGTCTGCGGGCAGTTCTTCGACGCGGACGCCGTCAGCGTTCCGCTCCCACTTGCCCTTGGCGATCTTCCACTGGGCGGCGGCCGCTTCCTTGGTCAGGGCGTCGGCGACGAGTTCCTTGTCCGGCTGCGCGAGCAGGGTGGACGGGGCTTCGGCGGCGGCGAGCGGTGAGACGAAGGCGAGCAGGGCGAGGAGGCGGAGCGACATGAGCGTAGGGGTGTGAGGATGTAACCGCGGAAACGGCCGAGGGTTGCGATTATTCGTAGGTCAGCTGCGCGGACAGGACGCCGTCCTCGTCGGCGACGAAGCGGACCCAGTAGGCGTTGAGCCAGGATTCGAAGACGTGCGCGACTTCGCCGCCGGCGGGGACTTCGAAGGCGCGATAGGCGGAGGTACGGCCGTCGCCGGCGACGTCGAGGAGCACGGATACACGGACGGCCTTCGCGCCGTGGTTCGTCAGCTTGAGGGTCTTCTGGTCGTACCCGGTCATGAGGTAAGGATCCGAGGGGGCGCCTTTCTGGACCGCGGTATTCTTCCACGGACCGCCGAAGCCGCGCGGCTTGCCGAGCTTCCAGAGGTCATCGGCGGCGCCGACCCAGACGGCGGCCTGGCCGTCGTCGGAACGGATGACATGGCGGTCGTCCTTCGATGCGTCTGGCGAGACGCCGCTGAGCACGAGCAGGCCGCGGTAGGAGCAGTAGTCATGCACGGCGGCGTCGCTCGTGGCGATCGGCCGCATGCGGATGGCGCCCTTGGCGTTCAGGGCGGGGAGTTCGTAGAAGGTGCCGTGCGCCTGGAGCATGTCGCGCTCGGTGCAGACTTCACGGGCCTTGCGCAGTGCGGAGCGGGCAAGCAGGCCGTCGTGCGCCGCGGAGGGCGAACGCGGCAGACGCCAGCGTACGCCGCTCTCCTCGAAGATGACGGACGCCGCGTCGGCGGTGACGATGCCTTGTGGGATGGGCGTGTTCTTCTGCACAAAGGCGGCGACGTTCGGGTCGGCCATCTTGGTGAGCTTGAGGTCGGCGGAGAGTTCGTAGGCCGCGCCGACGGTGGTCTGGTCGGGCGTCACGGTCGCGGCCAGCACGGAGAGGGTGCGGAGGTTCGCTCCACGCGTCAGGAGGAACGCGCCTTGCGACGAGGCGTCGCCGGCCTTGCTGAGTCCCTTGAAGAGCGTGCCACGCCCGGCGGTGCGTTCATCCTTCGCGGCGTATTGGAAGGTGACGCTGCCTTTGGCGAGGTCGCGGTCGGTCTTCGCCCGGATCCAAGCGCCGGTGACGGTGGCGGGGATCTCGACCCACTGCGTGGCTTCGTCAGCCTTCAGGGCGACCTCGCGCCAGGTCTTCCACTGGCCGTCGCCCTGCGCGTCGATCTCCAGCGTGAACGTCGTGGTCGCCGAACCGTCATGCTGCATCAGCACCGCACGCTTGGCGAAACCGGCGAGGAGGAAGGGGTCGGAGGCGACGCCGGCTTTCACGGCTTCGTCCACCCACACGCTGCCTCGGCCGATGGCCGGGCCGAGCTTATCCGGCGTGTCGAGCGAAGTGAACCAGAGGTTGGACTGCGACTGGCCGGGGCCGGCGAGCGCGCCCTTGGCGGGACGTTTGTTGAGGAACTCGGACTTGGCGGTGTCGTCACAGCCGAAGACGAGGCGACCCTGCCACGGCGTGAAGTCGCCGATGACCTTGAGGTAGGCGGAGCGTGGCGCGATGCCGGCGGACTGCTTGGGCGAGAAGGTCGCGGGGAACTTCCAGAAGAGGCCGTGCATCGTCATCAGGCGCGAGCCTTCTTCTCCGATGTCGCGGATGCGCGGCCATTCGGTGTTCCAGCCGTGGGCGCCGTCGTACGAGTGGCTGCCTTTGGGCAGGCGATAGCTCGTCCACTTGCCCTCTTCCATCACCATCAGGATCACCGAGCGGAAATCCCAGCCGACGGTCCAGATCTGATCCTTGGCCGGGTCGGCGTTGCCGGTGAGGCCGCCCGGTCCGGTGACTTCGGTGAACTGATTGCGGCGGATGAGTGTCCAGTTGCCTGCGCCGTTGAAGGAGCCGAGCGCGCCGCTCGTGATCGTCGGGTCGACGAGCGCCTTCGGGCTCAGCTCACCGTTGTTCGCGAGGATGACCTGGCCTTGGCCGGAGTAGAGTCCCTTACCGTGGTAGCCGGGCAGCGTCGACGTGATCGTCGCGGGGCTGACCTCCGCGGTCTGTCCGGGCTTGGGCTTGTTCTTGATCTCCTTGATCAGGCCTTTCACCCCGAGCGTGCGCACGTCGACCTCGTAGAGGCCGTCCTCCATCGTGGCGAAGTAGACCTTGTTCGCGGGGTCCGTCAGGTGACGGGCGTTGCCGGTCAGGCGGCCGGGCATGAGTTTCGGCGGGATGACGCGCACTTCACGTTCGGCGCCGATGAAGTAAGGCCCGATGACGAGCTGATTCGACTCCTTGTGGATCATGCGGTTGGCCGGCGTGCCGCCGACGCTTTCCGGGCGCACGATCTGCCGCAGGTCCGGCGTGATTTCGTAGAGCTTGTCGCTCGAGCCGAACGGCAGGTGCGGGCCGTAGGTGATGACCCAGAGGCGGTCGGCCCAAGGGACCACGGCGCCGGTGCCGCATTCGCCTTCGTTATTGAAATAGGCGAGCTCAGGATAGATGCCCGACCATTCCTGCGGCGCGGCGCCGGCCGAGGGGAGGAAGCCAGCGATCAGTAGGCCGAGCACGGGGAAGATGCGTGGGGTCATGGTACGACGGTGTCAGATTCTTCGGAACTGGACAGGGTAATGACTTACGAAATATAGAAATCGGTTATAGGACTTGCATGGCCGAAGAAATTCCCGAGACCCCTGCCTTCTCCTGGCAGGAGACGCGCTTCGAATGGCTCTGGGTCTATCGTGCCGCCGGGATCAACCCAGGAGCATGGTCCGGGTTCTCCGAAGTGCCTTACGGCCTTTTCTTCGTCGAGAAGGGGCGCGTGGATATCGAGGTCAAGGGTCGCCGCATGGTTGTTCCTTCCGGATGCGCCTTCTTCTCCGCCCCAGGTCGGCGGCGGCATTTCTTCGTCAAGGGGACCAGGCTTCTCTCCGTCGGCTTCCGCTGTCGTCGCTCGGATGGGCTCCCGCTTTATGCGAAGGGGCTCAACCTGGTCGCCCCGACCCGACGTCTGCGAACCCTTCATCGTCTGACTTTAGGGCTCTTTGAAACCGTCCACCAAGGCCGATCCTCGGTGGACTACCGACGCTCGATCTTGCCGCGCCCCATTTCTCTCATCGACCGAGCCCGTCGGGAGCAGGCTTTTTTCGGCTGGTTTGCGGCTTATGTGGAAACTCTCGCCGGCATGGGAGTCCATCCGGCGCCAGGTCATGCGGGCGGACGACGCTTGGCGCGCATCATCGGCCTCCTGAACGACGAACCGTTGGGGCGCCCCGCTGAGCTCGTGGAACTCGCCGCCAAGGCGGGCTTCGGACGACGACGACTCGACCAGCTATTGCAGGATGGGCTCGGACTGACGGCCAAGGGCTTCTTGGAAGCCCGGCGGATGGAAAGCGCGCGTCGGCTGCTCGGCGAAGGCGAACTCCCATTGAAGGAAGTGGCCGCGTTGCTGGGTTTCCGACATGCGCCCCATTTCACGGCGTGGTTCAAGGGCGGAGCCGGCCGTACCCCTTCGGCTTATCGCCGCGAGGCAAGCCTGTCCTAACTGGTCCAGCGACAGGCTGAGGCCATCCAGGCGAGCAGGCAGCCGGCCGGAATCCCGAGCAGACGCCAGAGGCTCTTCGCTTCACATTGCGCGAGGAAGACGACGACGATCATAGCCGCACCCATCGGCCCTGCGTGCGCTCCTCGGGTCTGCGCATGCAAGGAGATCCCTGGAACCTGCGCGGCCTGGTCTGCGATCCAGGTCATCGCATGAAGCCATGCCCCGGCGAGGCCGTTGACCCAGCTCGCCGGCGTCGCGAGCCAATCGCTCATGCCGCACGCGATGGAAGCCATGCCGAGCATGAGCGGAATTTCGGAGAGCGGAACGAGCACGAGGTTCACGAAGACGCCGCCCCAGCTCGCCGTCCCGAAGTGTCCGAGGGTCAGGGGTGTGCCCGCGAGCGTGGCCGCGAGCGAGACGCAGAGCCCGCCGAGCAGGAATTTTCGCGCCCTCCAACGCAGCTTCTGCGTCGTGGTCCGCGCTTCGGGCGGAGTGAGCCTTTCTTCCTCGGTCGGCCGCGCACAGAGGTCCGCCGCGGGCGCGCCGGCGACGATGATCCCGAGCACCGCGGCATAGCTGAGCTGGAAGCCGGCATCGGCGCAGGCCTCCGGCGTCAGGATGAGCGTGACGGCGCACGCGAGCGCGAGCGACTGCAAGGCGGGCGTGTCTCGCTCGCCCACACGTCCGCCCCAGAGGAAGGCGGCCATGATCCACGCCCGGACGGACGAAGGCGACGCGCCGGTCACCTGCACGTAAAGCCACAGAAGCACGAGGATCGCGACGCCGGCGGGGATTTCCGGCAGGCGCGCGCGGCGCGTCAGCCAGAGCAAGGCAGCCGCCATGCCGGCGATGTGCAGGCCGCTGATCGCGAAGAGGTGCAGCGTACCGGTCGTCGCGAACGCTTCCTTGGCGTCCGCGGGCAGGAGCGCCGTCCGCCCCAGCATCGTCGCGGCGAGCAACGCGCCGCCGTCGGGATCATCCCAAGGCATTTTCCGCAACCAGGCGTCGAGCCGATGTTGCTGCGCTTGTCGCCAGCGCGCGAAGCGCGACGCCGGCGCGAGTTCACCGAGCACCCGTCCGCCGCGCAGTTTCAACGTCGCTCCCTGCGAGCGTAGCCAGGCGTCATAGCCGTCGGCGTCCTCCTTGATCGCGACGAGCCCGCCGGCGAGCATGAGCTCGACGCCTTCGGCGGGACATTCGCCGCGCGCGGAGAGGGCGACGCGTCGCCGGAAGAACGGCCCGTCGCGGTCGGTGATCCAGCCGAGACCATTCCAGCCCTCACCGTCCGCTCGCGGGGAGGCCCGCTCGATCTTGACCGCCAGTTCGACGAAAGGGCGGCGCACGACGGGCGTCTCCGCCGGGGGCGTGCGGAGTTGGTGCCAGGCCGCGCCAAGGCACGTCCCGGCGATCACGACCATGATGGAAGCGAGAAGCGCGCGGGTGCGGGACGCCCAGGCGATGACGCCGGCGACCGTCCCGAACGCGAGCCAGGGGCCGGGGTCGACGCCGATCCAAGCGTCGAGCGAACAGCCGAGGAGGAGGGGCAGGGCGAGCCAGAGCGCCGGACAGTGTCCGAAGCGGTCGAAGGTCAGGGAGTCTTGCTCCAGGGAGTCGGGCCTTGCCATGGACGGAGGCCATGGTCGCCGACGGGCAGGGATCGGACCTCCGCGGCGAGCGAACCCCAGGCGGGGTGCTTGGCGAGGGCAGGGTCCTGAAGCAGATTCCTTAGGGGTAAGATGACGAACCCTCGGGAAGACCACCTAGGGTGGGGGAGGGTCACCGTCGGGCTGTGCCACTTCCCCTCTTCATAGAAGAGCAGGTCGATATCCAAAGTCCGGGGCCCATTACGGTTCGCCGTCCGTTCCCGGCCCAATTGGCGCTCAATTTCGAGGGTCTCAGTCAGTAATTCGTCAGGATTTTTATCGCAAACAATTGCCAGACAAAGGTTTAAGAAATTAGGCTGATTAGTATACCCGACCGGGTCGGAGTCGACCGCCTCGGAAATAGCCAAAATCCTGACTCCCGGGAGTTCCCCCAGGCGAGCGATGGCGCTGGCGAGAAGGTCGGCTCGCTCCCCGAGATTGCTGCCGAGGCCGAGGATATAGTGGAGGGGGGCTCTGCTCACGCCCGCTCGCGCCGGATCTTGACCGAAATCGCGTCAAACTCCGCCGCCACGGGGGCGAAGGGCTTGTTCACCTCGACGGTGACCGCCTTGACCACGGTGAAAGTCCCAAGAATTCGCGCGGCGATTTGCTGGGCCAAGGTCTCGATGAGGTAGACCGGCTGGCCGGTCAGTTGGGCTTCGACCGTCCGGATGACGTCGGCGTAATTAACGGTCAGCTTGAGGTCGTCGGCCGCGGCGGCTGGGCGGGTGTCGATCTCGAGATCCACGGAGACGGTGAACCGCTGGCCGAGGCGTTTCTCCTCGGGCAGGGCGCCATGGTGTCCGAAGGACTTGATGCCGGCGATCCTGATGATGTCCACGCCCCGATGAATGACCGCCCGGGACGACCCTGCAAGCGCCTTCCCGCGGGGCGCCCGCAATTGTTAGAAGTCCCCACTTGACCACCCTTCCAGCGGTCGCTGACAGTCCGCGGAACACTATGCCTAAGAGGACCGATATCCGCTCAATCCTCATCATCGGCTCGGGACCGATCATCATCGGCCAAGCCTGCGAGTTCGATTATTCCGGCACCCAGGCCTGCAAGGCGCTGCGCGAAGAAGGCTACCGCGTCATCCTGGTGAACTCGAACCCGGCCACGATCATGACGGACCCCGAGACCGCGGACGTCACCTACGTGGAACCCCTCACGGTCGAATCCGTGGAACGCATCATCGCCAAGGAGAAGCCCGATGCGCTGCTCCCGACGCTCGGCGGCCAGACCGCCCTCAACCTTTCGCTCAAGCTCGCCCGCACCGGCGTCCTCGCCAAATACGGCGTCGAACTGATCGGCGCGAAGGAAGATGCGATCGAACGCGGCGAAGACCGCGAGATCTTCAAGAAGCTGATGCTCGACATCGGCCTCGACGTCCCCCGCTCCCGCGTCGTGAAGTCTCTCGACGCCGCGCGTGAGACCATCGCCCTGATCGGCGGCGAATTCCCCGTCATCATCCGCCCGTCCTACACGCTCGGCGGCACCGGCGGCGGCATCGCCTACAATCGCGAAGAGTTCGAGCGCATGGCCCAGGCCGGTCTCGACGCCTCGCCCGTCCACGAGGTCCTCATCGAGGAGTGCCTCCTGGGTTGGAAGGAATACGAGATGGAAGTGATGCGTGACCATAAGGACCAGTGCGTCATCATCTGCTCCATCGAGAACTTCGACCCGATGGGCGTCCACACCGGCGACTCCATCACCGTCGCCCCCGCGCTCACGCTGACCGACAAGGAATACCAGCTGATGCGCGACGCCTCGTTCGCCGTCATCCGCGCCGTCGGCGTCGAGACCGGTGGTTCCAACATCCAGTTCTCGGTCAACCCGACCAACGGTCGCATGATCGTGATCGAGATGAACCCGCGCGTGTCGCGTTCGTCCGCCCTCGCCTCCAAGGCCACCGGCTTCCCGATCGCCAAGATCGCCGCCAAGCTCGCCGTCGGCTATTCGCTCGACGAGCTGCAGAATGACATCACGAAGTCCACGCCGGCCTGCTTCGAGCCGACCATCGACTACGTCGTCACGAAGATCCCGCGCTTCACGTTCGAGAAGTTCGTCGGCGCCGACACGACCCTCACCTCCGCGATGAAGTCCGTCGGCGAGGCGATGGCCATCGGCCGCACGTTCAAGGAATCCTTCCAGAAGGCGCTCCGCTCCCTCGAGATCGGCGCCTGGGGCTTCGGCTGCGGCGGCAAGTTCGGCGACGCCGCCTTCACCGACCTCACCGAGATCCGCGCGCGCCTCGCCCGCCCGAATCCGGAACGTCCGTTCTTCGTCCGCTACGCGATGCTCGCCGGCCTGACCGAGAAGGAGATCTTCGACCTTTCCAAGATCGATCCGTGGTTCCTGCGCCAGCTGCGCGGCATCGTCGATATCGAGCTCGCGCTCAAGGCCGCCGGCAAGTCCGTCTCCACCGACCTGCTCCGTCAGGCCAAGGAAGCCGGCTTCGCCGACCGTCAGATCGCCCACGCGACCGGCCTCGCGCCGGCTTCGGTCTACTCCCAGCGCAACGCCGCCGGCATCAAGACGGTCTTCCGCCTCGTCGACACCTGCGCCGCGGAATTCGAATCCTTCACGCCTTACTTCTACTCCACCTACGGCGACGAGTCCGAGGTCCGTCCTTCCGCCAAGAAGAAGGTGATGATCCTCGGCGGAGGCCCGAACCGCATCGGCCAGGGCATCGAGTTCGACTACTGCTGCGTCCACGCCTCCTACGCGCTCCGCGCCGCGGGCTATGAGACGGTGATGGTGAACTCCAATCCCGAGACGGTCTCGACCGACTACGACACTTCCGACCGCCTCTACTTCGAGCCGCTCACGCTTGAGGACATCCTGGAGATCTACCGCACCGAGCAGTGCGTCGGCGCGATCGTCCAGTTCGGCGGCCAGACCCCGCTCAACCTCGCCGCGGACCTCGAAGCCCACGGTGTGACCGTCGTCGGCACCTCCCCCGCGAGCATCGCGCTCGCCGAGGACCGTCAGCAGTTCAAGGACATCCTCATCGAGCTGGGCATCCGCCAGCCGGTCAACAAGACCGCCCTCTCGGCCGAAGAAGCCTACCAGGCCGCCGAAGAGATCGGCTTCCCGGTCCTCCTGCGTCCGTCCTTCGTCCTCGGCGGCCGCGGGATGTTCATCGTCTACGGCATGGACGAGCTGAAGTCCGTCGTGCGCGAAGCCTTCGACGTCGCCCCGGGCAAGCCGGTGCTGCTCGACAAGTTCCTCGAGGACGCCATCGAGCTCGACGTCGACGCGATCTCCGACGGCGAGACCACCGTCATCGGCGGCATGCTCGAGCACATCGAGCACGCGGGCGTGCACTCCGGCGACGCCGGCATGGTGCTGCCCCCGCACTCCCTCTCGCCCGCCCTTGTCGACGAAGTCCGTCGCATCACCCATTCCCTCGCCAAGCGCCTGAAGGTCGTCGGCCTGATGAACATCCAGTTCGCGATCAAGGACGGCATCGTGTTCATGCTCGAGGTCAACCCGCGCGCCTCGCGCACGATCCCGTTCGTCTCGAAGGCCATCGGCGTGCCGCTCGCGAAGCTCGCTTCGCTCTGCATGCTCGGCGCCAAGCTCAAGGACCTCGGCTTCACCCGCGAGATCCGTCCGCCCTACTGGTCCGTCAAGGAATCCGTCTTCCCGTTCAGCCGCTTCCCCGGCGCCCCCGTCGCGCTCTCGCCCGAGATGCGTTCGACCGGCGAGGTCATGGGTTGCGATGACGATCTCGGCATGGCCTACGCCAAGGCGCAGATGGCCGCGCAGCCCGCGCTCCCGGTCGCCGGCAGCGCCTTCCTCTCCGTCAAGGACCGCGACAAGGACGGAGCCGTCGCCGTCGCCCGCGACCTGGCTTCCCTCGGCTTCAATATCTTCTCCACCAGCGGCACCGCCGCGGCCATCGAGGCCGCCGGCGTCAAGGTCACCAAGCTCGGTAAGATCTCGGAAGGCGCGCGCCCGAACGCGCTCGACCTCCTTAAGAACGGCCAGCTGCAGATGATCGTGAACACCGCCGCCGGCATGCTCCCCCGCAAGGACGAGAACGCCATGCGCGCCGAAGCCGTCCTCCGCGGCGTCTACATGGCCTCCACGATGAACGCCGCCCGCGCGGCCGTCCTCGGTATCCGCTCCCTGCGCGCCCACCCCCTCACCGTCTGCTCCCTGCAGGAGCATGCGAAGGTGCTTCCCCCGAAGGCCTGAATCGGGTAGGAATTCCTTTCCCATGAAATACCCCGTCCTCGCCGCGTTGGCCGTCGCCGTCGCCTCCCTCCATGCCGCCGACGCGCCGAAGCCTGCCGCCGCTCCCACTCCTCCCCCCGCACCCAAAGTGAAAACCCTCACCCCTGAACAGGTCAAACAGGCCTGGACCATGCTCGGCTTCTCCATCGCCAGCCAGTCCCCCATGCCGCAAGTGAATTCGCAGCTCGAGCTCACCGACGAGGAGATCGAACTCTTCCTCGCCGGCGTGCGTCAGGCGATGCGCGGCGACAAGCCGAAGTTCAACCCGGCCGAACTCGGCGAAGGCGCCGACGCCATGTTCCAGGAACGCGTCAACGCCAAGGCCGGCAAGTGGGGCAAACAGAACGATGACTTCCTTGCCAAGATCGACGCCGACAAGTCGGTGACGAAGACCGCCTCGGGTCTCCGCTACAAGATCCTCGCCCCTGGTTCCGACGTGAAGCCGACCAAGGAGTCCACCGTGAAGTGCCGCTACGAAGGTAAGACTGTCGACGGTAAGGTCTTCGATTCGACCAAGACCCGTAACAATGAGCCGAGCGAGTTCCCGCTCAGCGGCGTCATCCCGGCTTGGACCGAAGGCGTCCAGCTCATCGGCGTCGGCGGCAAGATCGTCCTCTATTGCCCCGCCGCCATCGCCTACGGCGACCAGGGTCAGGGCCCGATCCCCGGCAAGTCCGTCCTCGAGTTCGAGGTCGAGCTCGTCGAGATTTCCAAGGGCAAGTAAGCCCAGGTCTCCGGACCTGCCACCGCGGCGCGCCGAAAGGCGCGCCGCTTTGCTTTACGGAGGGAACAAACTCTGCCTAGATGGGTACTTACCCCTAACTTGATGCGGCTTGCGCTCTCCATGGTCTTCCTGTCTTCGGCGACTTTGCTCGCCGTCGGGCCGGCCGTGCCCGCTTCCGCGCCTAGCCTGACTTTGCAGCAAGCGGTCGACCGTACCCTTGAGCACAACCTCGGTCTGGCCGTCACCCGCCTCGAGGCCTGGCGTGCCCTCGACGCGGTCGACGTCTCGCTCTCCGTCTTCGACCCGACCTTGGCCTGGACCAACCGTCTCAACGGCAGCCGGACGCCGACCGATATCCTGAACGACGACCCCGCGTTCCGGGCCCACAGTTCGGACCTCAGTCTCAGCCAACGTTACACCTGGGGCGGCACGCTCTCGCTCGGGACCAGCCTGACCCGTACCTGGGCCGACTCGGGCGCCGCCGGCCTGGCCTCGACGTTCAATCCCGCCACCAACATCGCCTACACGCAGCCGTTGCTCGCCGGTGGTTGGCAGGCGGTGAACCTCACCGCGCTCATCTCCGCGCGCCAGGCCGCGCTCCGCAGCCGCCTCTCCTTGCGCGCGACCGCGCTCGACCTCATCCGCGACGCGGAGGTCGGCTATTGGACGCTCGCCTCCGCCCGCGCGCTCGTCGCCTTCCGCGAGACCAGCCTGAAGTCTGCCACATCGTTGCTCGAACAGATCCAGTCCCGCCGTTCCCTCGGCGACGCGACCATCCTCGACGAGCTGCAGGCCGAGGCGGACGTCGCCGCCCAGCGCGTCGGCGTGCTGAACGCCCGTCAGGCGCTCGACAACGCGGAGATGGGTCTCCGTCGCCTGCTCGGCCAAGGCACGGCGGAAGACGTCGACCAGCCTCTCGCGGTGGAGCCGCTGCCGACGACCGCCGTCCCCGCGGCCGCGTCCTTCGCGCCTTGGATCCGCGTGGTCGCCGACTTCGACTTCGCCACGGAGATCCAACGCGCGAACATCGTCCAGGCCGAAGCGCTTGTGGCGCAGGCCGAGCAGAACGACCAGCCCAGCCTGAATCTTTCCGTCGGCTCCGGTCGTTACGGGGAAGGTGGCATGGGCGCCGGTCTCTCGGGCGGCCTTGACAACTATCGTCGCCAGGCCGGCTGGACGAACTTCGCGGAGCTCCGGTTCTCCTTCCCACTCGGCTTCCGCGAGGCCGAGGCGAATCTCCGCGCGGCTTCCCGCTCCCGCCGTCAGGCCGAACTGCGTCTCGCCGACGTCCGTCAGTCCCTCGTCTTCTCCGCCCGCGCCACGTGGCGCGAACTCGAGGCCGCCCGCGCCCGCGTCGAGGCCGCCACCTCGGCGCTCGAACTCCAGCGGCAGTCCTACGAAGGCGAGCGCGCCCGCTTCGCCGCCGGCCAGTCGGATCTTCCCCGCGTGCTCCAGGCGCAGGCTTCGCTCGACGCGGCCCAGCTCGCCTGGGTCCAGTCTCACCTCGATGCGCGCGCGGCCTCCGCGAAGGTCGCCCGCCTCGACGGCTCCATCCTGACGCGCCATGGTTTCACCATGGACGCCGTCGAGCAGAAGGTCGGCGCCGGCCTCGGCCCGGCGGATCCGCTGCCCCCTCTGACCACCACCCCATGAAGTTCCTCAAGCCTCTCCTCCTCGCCGTGGTCGTCGGCGGCCTCGCGTTCGCCTTCTGGCCCGCCAAGAAGCCGGTCCGCTCCGGTGCGTCGTCCTCCGAGTCCCGCGCCGAGAAGCGTGATATCCGTGAGACCGTGGAAGCCGCGGGCTTCGTCCGCGCGGTCATCTTCAGCTCCATCCGCGCCCAGGTCAGCGGTCCCATCCTCAAGCTCCATGTCCAGACCGGGGACATGGTGAAGAAGGATCAGATCCTGGTCGAACTCGACCCCGTTCTCGCCAACGCCGACGAAGAGCAGGCCCGCCGGTCCGTCCAGCTGCAGACCTTCACGCTGGAACGGCTCGAGCGCGATCTGCGTCGCGTCGAGGTGCTCGTGAAGAAGAATTTCGTCTCGGAGCGCGAAGTGCTCGATCACCGCACCGCTTTCGAAGTCGCCAAGCTCCAGCGTGACATCGCCCAGGCCAAGCTGGACACCGCCGTCGAGATGGTGCGCCGCACGATCATCCGCTCCCCGCACGACGGTCAGGTCTCTGATTGCAACGTCCTCGAGGGGCAGATCGTCATCGGCGCCCAGTCCATCAACAACGGTACGCCCCTGATGACCGTCTCGGACACCTCCGTCCTCCGGGTCGACGTCAACCTCAACGAGTTCGCGGCCACCCGTGTCGAGGTGGGCAAGGACGCCGCCGTGACCTTCGATTCGATCCCGGGCCTGCGCAAGCCTGGCAAGATCACCTTCATGACCCCGTTCGGCACCGCCGACCTCAAGGTCCCTGACCTGCGTGTCTTCCCGACGCAGGTCTCGTTCACCGCGGGCGACGGCGTCCGCCCGGGCATCAGCGGCAACGTCACCGTCACGGTGGACAGCGTGAAGGGTTGCATCGCCGTCCCCGTCTCGGCCGTATTTATCGACGGCGCCGACCGCCTCGTCTACGTCCGCGCGGCTGACGGCGAGTGGGAGCCCCGCAAGGTCACGCTCGGCCTGAGCGATGCCAGCTGGACCCAGGTCAAGGACGGCGTCGCGCTCGGCGAAGTGGTCAGCCTGATCCGGCCCGCCCTGACGCGCTGAGATGCCTCCGCTCATCGCCATCCGCGGACTCCGCAAGACCTACCGCATGGGCGACGAGAACGTCCACGCGCTCGACGGCGTGGACCTGGATTTCCAGAAGGGTGAGTTCGTGGCCATCCTCGGCCCTTCCGGCTCCGGCAAGTCGACGCTCATGCACATCCTCGGCTTCATGGATACGCCGAGCGAGGGCAGCATCGTCTTCGACGGCGAGGAGGTCGCGCGCCTCGATCCTGATCGCCGCGCGTGGTATCGCTCCCATCGCGTCGGGTTCGTCTTCCAGGCCTTCAATCTGCTGCCGCGCCTCACCGTCGTGGAGAACGTCGCCTTGCCGCTCCTTTACCGCGACAACTCGGACCCGGAGGCGAACCTCGCCGCCGCGCGCGCCGCGCTCGAACGCGTCGGGATGTCGCACCGCCTCGATCACCGTCCCGGCCAGCTTTCCGGCGGCGAACGCCAGCGCGTGGCCGTGGCCCGCGCGATCGTCGGCACGCCGTCCATCATCTTCGCCGACGAACCGACCGGTAATCTCGACGTCAAGAACGTCGACCGCGTGCTCGATCTGCTTGGCTCCCTGATCAAGGAGGGCATCACCGTCGTGCTCGTCACGCACGACCTTTCCGTCGCCGAGAAGGCCCACCGCGTCATCTCGATGCGCGCCGGCCTCGTCCAGGAGGACCGCGTCCGATGAGGCTCTTCGACCGCGTCCGTCCGGCCGTCATCAACGGCCTCCGCGAGCTCCAGGCCAACAAGGTCCGTTCCTTGCTCTCGATGTCGGGCATCATCCTCGGCGTCGCCTCGCTGGTCGCGATGGTCACCGTCGTCCAGGGGATGGTCGGCAACTTCCGCCAGTTCGTCGACGCCATGGGCGGCATCGAGAAGATCACCGTCCTCCGCGAGCAGCTGCCGAAGGAGCAGGAGCATCTCGCCGAACTCTCCGAGGGGCTCACCATGCGCGACGTCGATCGTATCCGCCGCACCGTGCCGCTCGTGCGCAATATCTCGCCCGAAGCCCGCGTCGGCTATGAGAAGATCGTCTACGAGGACCGCGAGACCAACACTTACGTGACCGGCGTGACCGCCGACTATCTGCCGGTGGCCAAGCGCTGGGTCGAGCCGGAGCAGGGACGCTTCGTGAGCGACCTCGACGTGCACAACATGACCGACGTCATCGTGCTCGGCTCGGCCGTCGTCCCCGAACTCTTCGCGCCGAACGTCGATCCGGTGGGCCAGGTCGTCAAGGTCCGCGGCCGTCGTTTCACCGTCATTGGCGTGCTCAATAACATCGAGGGCACGGGCATGCAGATCCGGTCCGCGAACTCCCGCAGCTCCGGCGGCGCCTGGCGCTATCGGAACAGCGGGGCCTTCATCCCGGTCAGCACCGCGCTCACGAAGTATAACGGCAACGACCGGCTCAGCGGCCTCGGTCTCCGCATCGCTGACCCCGAGCAGCTGCGCGACGCGGTCGAGCAAGCCGAGCGCACCATGCTCGCCGCGCACAAGGGCCTGCGGGACTTCTCCATCTCGACCAACGAGCAGACACTTGAGGATTTCCGTAAGACCGAGGCGGCCTTCAAGCTTTCGCTCGGTGGCGTGGCCGGCATCTCGCTCTTCGTCGGCGGCATCGGGATCATGAACGTCATGCTGGCCTCCATCAACGAACGCATCCGCGAGATCGGCGTCCGTAAGGCGGTCGGCGCCCGCGGTTCGGACCTCTTCCTGCAGTTCCTCGCCGAGGCCGCGGTGGTCTCGGTCGTCGGCGGCCTCATCGGCCTGCTGGTCTCGGTGGGCATCGTGTCGCTGATGAACTTCATCCTCATGCAGGCTCTGCCGACCGGCGCGGTCGCGACGCTCGACTGGGTGATCATGGGCGAAGGCTTGGCCTTCTCGGTGGTCATCGGCCTCGTCGCCGGCGTCTATCCCGCCCTGCGCGCCGCCAAGCTCGACCCGATCGAGGCCCTCCGCCACGAATGATTTCCCTATGAAAACCCTGCTGCTTACGCCCCTGCTCCTGTCGTTTGTCGGTTGCACCGCCGCGCCCCTCGCCCCCATCGCGGTCTGGGAAGGCGCCCCGCCGGCCGAGACCCTCACGCTCAAGCCGGGCCAGGATCCGCGCGGCACGATCAACAAGCAGACGCACCGCGGCGACGTCTTCATCCCGGAGTTCGTCGTCTACCCGGCGGCGAAGCCCGGCGCGCCCCTCGTCATCGTCTGCCCCGGCGGCGGCTATGGTATCCTGGCCGAGACGCATGAAGGCAGCGAGGTCGCCAAGCGGCTCAACGCTTTCGGCAGCGCCGCGGTGGTCCTGAAGTATCGCGTCCCGCGTCGCGATCCGAACAAGCCTTGGGTCGTGCCCGTGCTCGATGCCCGCGAGACTTTGCGGATCGTGCGCGCCCGGGCCGCCGAGTGGAACGCCGACCCGAAGAAGATCGGCATCCTGGGTTTCTCCGCCGGCGGCAATCTCGCCGCGCGCGTCGCCTACGCCCCGGCCGCGCCGGACGCGCCGCGCCCCGATTTCGCGGTGATGGTCTACCCGGCGTATCTCTTCGAGAAGGATAAGCCGGATAGCGTCCTCCGCGAAGGCCCGGACGGCGTCGTCCCGCCCAAGGGCGTGAAGCCCGTGCCGGCGTTCTTCGCCCACAGCGCCGATGATCCATACCCGGCCGAAGGCTCGATGGCCTTCGCCAAGCTCCTTAAGTCGATGGGTGGCTCGGCCGAAGTCCACGTCTGGGCCAAGGGCGGCCATGGCTGGGGCGCTTCCGAGCGTTGCCTCGCCGCCCGCCGCTGGACCGACCTGCTTGGCGAGTGGATGAAGGACCAGGGCTTGCTGCAGCCCTGAGGCCCGTCCCGATGTAGGCACAAAAAAGCCGCCCGATCGGGCGGCTTTTGTTTGGACCGGCGCAGGCTGCTTAGAACTTGAAGCGCAGACCGGCGACGCCTTCGAAGCTGTTCACCTGGCGGTTCTCTTCGCCGACGACGTTCGCGAAGTCGACGTTGTAGAGCTGGTGCAGGCGGGCGGTCAGGGTGAAGTCGACGTTCTCGTTGATCTCGAAGCGCAGACCGGCGAACACATCGGAGGCGAGGGCGGACTTGTTGACGGTGTTCTTCATCCAGCCGTAGCCGATGCCGGCGCCGATGAAGGGCTTGATGCCACCGGCGGAGTTGAGCTCGTAGGTATACTCGATGATGGCGGTGCGGGCGGCGGCGTCGACGGGATCAGGGGTGACGATGTCGCGGGTGCTGATATTGAGGCCGAGGTGGGAGTTCTCGGTGAGGTAGGTGCCGATGCCGATACCGACGACCGAAGTGTTGTCGGCGTCCGCGCCGCCCGAGAGGGGGGCGTTCGGCTTACCGTAGCCGAGCTGGAGGTCGAGGGTGAGGGCCTGGGAGGCGGCGGCCATCAGGGGAAGGACCGCGAGGTAACGTAGGGATTTCATGGGGGAGTCTGGTTTATGGTCGGGGTGAGGGGCTGTAAAGAGGGAAGCCTTACTTGGCTTCCACGATCTCGACGCTGCTGATCTCCACGCGTTCGGTGGGGGTGGAGCCTTCCATGCCCACGCAGCGGATGGCGGCGATCTTGTTCAGGGTCTCCTCGCCGGCGACGAGCTTACCGAAGGCGGTATACTTGTTGTTCAGGAAGGAGGCGTCGCCATGGCAGACGAAGAACTGGCTGCCGGCGCTGTCCGGGTCGGCCGAGCGGGCCATGGAGAGGACGCCCTTCACGTGGGCGCGGTTATTGAACTCGGCCTTGATCTGGTAGCCGGGCGAGCCGGTGCCGGGAGCGCCGCGGGCGCCGATCTTGGAATTCGGGCAACCGCCTTGGATCATGAAGCCCTTGATGACGCGGTGGAAGGCGGTGCCGTCGTAGAATTTCTCGCGGGATAACTTGAGGAAGTTCTCCACGGTGCGCGGGGCGACGTCGGGCCAGAACTCGACGGTCATGTCGCCGAAGTTGGTGTGGATGATGGCGCGGGGGGTGGCACCGGCGGCGGCGGATTCTTTCATGGATTCTTTGTTGTTGGAGCAGGAGGAAAGGGCGAGGCCGGCCACGACGGCCAGGGCGGAGAGCAGGCAGAGGCGTAGGGTTTTCATGGGTTTGAGGCAATCTCACGGGCCTCTGCCCGCAACCCCAAACCTCCGCTTGCCAGCCCGCCCACGGGGGGGCAGGGTCGTCCCGTATGCGCGTGACCGTCAACGATGAGCCCAAGGAGACCGCCGCCCGGACGCTGGCCGAACTCCTCGCCGAACTCGGCGTGGCTCACGAGCCCGCCGTGGCCGCCGCCGTCGACGAGCAGGTCGTGCCCCGCTCCCGCTGGTCCGCCCAGGCCTTGGCCGAAGGCGCCCGTATCCTCGTCATCCGTGCCGCCCAAGGCGGCTGACTTCCGACTCCTCATGTTCAAGTTCATCAAAGGTCTCTTCGTCAACGAGCCGGAAGCCCCGGCCCCGGAGAACCTCGTCCTGTTCACGCCCAACGACGGCAGCTGGGATCCGAAGATGGTCCGCCGGCTCTTCGACGCCGGCCTCGGCCGCCTGCACGTCCAGGTCCGCAAGGACTGGGAGCGTCGCCATTACGAGCAGTTCCTCCGCTCGCTTCCCGAAGCCTTCTGGCCGCGCATCGTGCTCGGTGAAGAGCCGGAACTCGTCCAGGCCCACCGCCTCGGCGGCTTCCAGATGCACCCGGGCGAACGCGTCCCCCGTGGCTGGCCCAAGGCCGCCGCGGTCAGCGTGAAGTGCCATGATTACGATGAACTGCGCACGACCGACAAGGCCTGCGGCTACGTCTTCCTGACCCCGATCTTCGAATCCGTCTCCAAGAAGGACCATAGACCGCGCCGCACGCTCCGCGAATACGAAGTCATCCTCCAGCGCTGGAAGTCCGAAGGCGGCGCCCCCGTCCACGCGCTCGGCGGCATCACGCCGAAGAACGCCGCGAAGGCCCGCGAGATGGGCTTCGACGGCATCGCTTTCATTGGCTCGGTCTGGAAGCAGCCCGACCCGGTCCGTGCCTTCCTTGACCTCGAACGCGCCTGGTATGGCAAGGAAGCCCGCAAGCTGAAGCGCGCTTACTAGTCCGTGTTCCCTCGCCTGCAGTTCCTGACGCTCGACGCCGCCCCGCGCGCGCATCGCGAACAGGCCCGCGCCGCGCTCGAAGGCGGCGTCCGTTGGATCCAACTGCGCGCGAAGCATCTGCCGGCCGAGGCTTGGGTTGCCGAAGCGGTGGCCATCGCCGAACTCTGTCGTGATTTCGGCGCGATGTTCGTGGTGAACGATTCGCCGGAGGTCGCCCTGCGCGCCGAGGCTGACGGCGTCCACCTCGGCGGCGATGACGCCTCGCCCGCCTCCGCCCGCGCTTTGCTCGGCGAGTTCGCGATCGTCGGCGTGACGCTTAATAAGCCCGACCACGTCGCCCGCTTTGCCGGCGTCCGGGTCGATTACGCCGGCGTCGGTCCGTTCCGCCATACGCTCAGCAAGCAGAAGCTCGCGGCCGTCCACTCCCCGGATTCCTTGGCCGGCCTGATCGCCGCCGCCGCGCCTTTACCGTGCTTCGCGATCGGCGGCGTCACCGCCGCCGACTGGCCCGCCGTCCGCGCCCTCGGCGCCCACGGGATCGCCGTCAGCGGCGCCATCGCCTTGGCGGACGACCCGATTTCCGCCGCGAAAACGTTGGTCGAAGCGGTCGCCGGCTAGGTTTCCCGAGGCGAGGGCTGGACAACCTCGAGGAGTCTCGGATTGTGCAGGCTCCGATGTCTTCGCTCCGTATCGCCGACCGCACCTTCGCCTCGCGCCTCCTCACGGGCACGGGCAAGTACGCCTCCGCCGCGCAGCTCCGCGCCGTGCTCGACGCTTCCGGCGCCGAGGTGGTGACGATGGCCATCAAGCGCGTGCGCTTCGGCGCTGCCGACGACGGCATCCTGTCCGCGCTCGATCCGAAGAAGCACCTCATCCTGCCCAACACGTCCGGCGTGCGCACGGCCAAGGAGGCGGTCTTCGCCGCCGAGCTCGCCCGCGAGGCGCTCGGGACTTCCTGGCTGAAACTCGAGATCCATCCGGATCCGAAGTATCTGATGCCCGATCCGGTGGAGACCCTGGAAGCCTGCCGCGAGCTGGTGAAGAAGGGCTTCACCGTCCTGCCTTACATCCACGCCGACCCCGTCCTCGCCAAGCGCCTCGAAGAAGTCGGCGCGGCCGCGGTCATGCCGCTCGGCGCGCCGATCGGTTCCAATCGCGGCCTGCTGTCCCGCGACTTCCTTCGCATCATCATCGAGCAGGCTCGCGTGCCGGTCATCGTCGACGCCGGCCTGGGCGCGCCTTCGCACGCCGCCGAGGCCCTCGAGCTCGGCGCCGACGCCGTCTTGGTGAACACCGCCATCGCTTCCTCGGGCGACCCCGTCGCGATGGCCCGCGCTTTCCGCCTCGCCGTCGAAGCCGGCCGCTCCGCCCGCGAAGCCGGCCTGGGCATCGGTTCCGACAAGGCTGAGCCTACCTCGCCCCTCACGGGCTTCCTCGACTGACCGATGGCCGCGAAGCCCGGCAGGATGCGCGCTGACGAATTGCTGCTGAAGCTTTCGCTCGCGCCGTCCCGCTCGGTCGCCCAGGCGCTCATCCTCGCCGGCAAGGTCCGCTCCGGCCCCGATGCCGTCGTCAATAAGCCGTCGCAGTCCTTTCCGGAGGATGCCGTGCTCACCGTCGATCAGCCTCCGCGCTTCGTCTCCCGCGGCGGCGAGAAACTCGAAGGCGCGCTCGACCATTTCCAGGTTCCCGTCGAAGGCCTGCACGGCCTCGACGTAGGCGCCTCGACCGGCGGTTTCACCGACTGCCTGCTGCAGCGCGGCGTCGTCAGCATGACGTGCGTCGACGTCGGTACGGCCCAGCTTCACTCGAAGTTGCGCAATGATCCGCGCATCAAGAATCTCGAGAAGTTCAACGCGCGCGAAATCAATAACGTCGAACTGCCTCATCAGACCTATGGCATCGTGGTCATGGATCTGTCGTTCATCTCACTCGGGCTCATTTTACCGATCGCCTGGCAGCGGGTAGGGAAGGGCGGTCATCTCGTCGCGCTCATCAAGCCGCAGTTTGAGGCGACCAAGGCCGAGGCCGACAAGGGGCGGGGCATCATCAAGGATCCGGCCATCCACACACGCGTGGTCGATGGCCTGACCGCCGCCGCCCAAGGCCTCCCGGGCGCCCAGGTCCTCGGGGTCATCCTTTCGCCCATCGAGGGCGGAGATGGTAACAAAGAGTTCCTCATCGCGGTCAAAAGAGGCTGATTAGGGCTAGGGCTAAGGGCTCGGCTAGGGCTTGGATATGTCAGAAAAGACACAAATTATGGCCATTTATGACTATTCTGCCCCTACCCCTATCCCTACCCCCACCCCTGCGCCTCTGGCGCGTGCCCATTTCTCCTTGCCCTCGGCCCTCCTCCGCTTACTTCCAAACCTCCCATGACCACCGAAGGTAAGCTCAAGCGCTCCCGCAACCCCCTCGACTTCGATTTCACCGAACCCGAGGCTCTGTCGCGCTACGTCACCGAGACGGGCAAGATCCTGCCCCGTAAGCTGACCGGCCTCACCGCCCGCCAGCAGCGTCATATTGCCAAGGCCGTCAAGCGCGCCCGCAATATGATCACGATGAAGTAATCGTCCTCGCGACGACTTCCCCGGGCCGCCTTTCCAGGCGGCCTTTTTGTTGCTCGGTCTGGGAGATTGCCCCCGTCGGCGACCCGAGGTAAAACGTTCGGGACTCCCGCCGTCCGTCCCGTAAAGTCCCGTCTCCCTTGTCTCCGTCCGCCTCCAGTTTCCTGACCTCCGCTCCCGACGACCTCGCGCGCGCGGCCGAGCTCCTGCGTCAGGGCGCCTGCGTGGCCCTGCCGACCGAGACGGTCTACGGCCTGGCCGCCGACGCGACCAATCCCGCCGCGCTCGCCCAGGTCTTCGCGATCAAGGGCCGCCCGCTCCTCGATCCGCTCATCGTCCATGTGCTCGATCAGGCCGCCCTCACCGAAGTCGCCGAGCCTGATCCGCGTCTGGCGAAACTCGCCGCGCTCTGGCCCGGCCCGCTGACGGTCGTGCTGCGCCGCAAGTCCGTCGTGCCCGACCTCGTCACGGCCGGCAAGGATACCGTCGCGGTGCGCATCCCGGCCCACCCGCTCTTCCGCGAAGTACTGCGCCTCGCCGAACGCCCGCTCGCCGCGCCGAGCGCCAATCCCTTCGGTTATGTGAGTCCGACGAAGGCCCAGCACGTGCGCGATTCCCTCGGCGAACGTTGCCCATGGATCGTCGATGGCGGCGCCTGCGCCCACGGCGTCGAATCCACGATCCTCGACCTTTCCGTCCCCGGTCGCGCCCGCCTGCTCCGCCCCGGCCCGATCCCTCTCGAAAAACTGCGCGAACTCATCGGCGAAATCGAGGTGGTCACGCGTGCCGCCAACCAGCAGGCCGCGCAGGACGCCCCAGGCATGCTCGAGCGTCATTACAGTCCCGCCACCCGTGTCGTGCTTTTCCCGAACGGCACGTTGCCCGTCATCGCCAACCTGCGCTCCGCGGTGCTCTTCCTCGGACGACGCGCGCACGCCCCGGCCAACGCAGACGTGTTCCTGCTCTCGGAGGATGGCTCGACCGAAGAGGCCGCCCGCAATCTTTTCGACCTGCTCCGTCAGCTCGATGCCCGTGGCTACGAGACCATCCACGCCGAACTCGCCCTGCCCGCCGGCATCGGCGCCGCCTATAACGACCGCCTGACCCGCGCCGCCGCCCGCTGATGCAGAACCTCCTCGAGACGCTCAAGAAGGCTGCGGAATTCCTCGCGCGCAAGGGCCTGGAGAAGCCACGCGTGGAAGCCGAACATCTCTTCGCCGCGGGCCTCGGGCTGAAGCGCCTCGACCTTTACCTGCAGTTCGAACGCCTGCTCAACGACGACGAAGTGAAGCGCCTGCGCGACCTCACCGTCCGCCGCGGCAACCGCGAACCGCTCCAGCACATCGTCGGCAAGGTGGAGTTCCGTGATCTGGTGCTGAAGTCCGACAAGCGCGCGCTCATCCCGCGTCCGGAGACCGAGGAGCTCATCGACCTCGCATTGGCTCTCTTCCCCGAAGGCCAGGCCGTGCGCGTGCTCGACCTCGGCACGGGTTCCGGCGCCATCGCGCTGGCCCTCGCCGCCGAGCGTCCGCTCTGGAAGGTCGACGCGGTCGATCGTTCGGTCGACGCCCTCGCCCTCGCCCGCGAGAACGCCGCGCAGTGTAATCTGACCGAGCGCGTGAACTTCGCGGAATCCGATTGGTTCGCCGCCGTCACCGACGCCTACGACCTGATCGTCTCCAATCCGCCATACCTCACCGAAGCCGAAGTCGCCGAAGCCGACCCGGAGGTCCGCGAGTTCGATCCGAAGTCCGCGCTGATCGCCCCGGAAGAAGGCCTCGCGGACCTCCGTCGTATCCTGACCGACGCCCCGAAGTTCCTGCGCGCCGGGGGCAGGGTCCTTTGTGAGACGGGCATCGACCAGCATGTCGCCTTGGCGGAGCTCTCGGCCAAGCTTGGTTACGCCGAAGCCGTCGGCCTGCCCGACATGAGCGGCCGCCCGCGTTTCTGGAAGGCCAGGAAAGAGTAACCATCGAGTACACGAAGCCACGAGGACCGTCTTTTGTCTTGGGTAGGGTCGGCACTGCGTGCCGACCTAGCTAGGTCAGCACGCAGTGCTGACCCTACCTTGAAAGAAGAACCCGTCTTGCCCTTCAGCGTCCCTTTCCTCTTTACTGACCTTATGTCCCAGCAGCCCGCCGCCAAACCGAAGACCGCCATCACCCCGACCCGCCAGGATGACTATCCCGAGTGGTACCTGCAGGTGATCAAGCACGCCGACCTGGCCGAGAACAGCCCGGTCCGCGGCTGCATGGTGATCAAGCCGTGGGGCTACGCCCTCTGGGAGAACATCCACCGCGACCTCGACGCGATGTTCAAGGAGACGGGCCACGTGAACGCCTACTTCCCGCTCTTCATCCCGGTCAGCTACATCCAGAAGGAAGCCGCGCATGTCGATGGTTTCGCCAAGGAGTGCGCCGTCGTCACCCACTCGCGCCTCGAGGCCGGACCTGACGGCAAGCTCGTGCCCGCCGGCGAACTCGAAGAGCCGCTCATCGTCCGCCCGACTTCCGAGACCATCATCGGCGAGACCTATTCGAAGTGGGTCCAGTCCTACCGCGACCTGCCGATCCTCATCAACCAGTGGGCCAACGTCGTCCGCTGGGAGATGCGCACGCGCCTCTTCCTTCGTACCGCCGAGTTCCTCTGGCAGGAAGGCCATACCGTCCACGCGACCGAAGCCGAGGCCATCGAGGAGACCCACAAGATGCTCGAGGTGTATGCCGACTTCGCCGAGAACTACATGGCGATGCCGGTCATCAAGGGCCGCAAGACCGAGGGCGAACGTTTCCCCGGCGCCGTCGACACGCTCTGCATCGAATCGATGATGCAGGATCGCAAGGCCCTCCAGGCCGGCACCTCGCACTACCTCGGCCAGAATTTCTCGAAGTCCTGCAACATCCAGTTCCAGGACGAGAAGGGCACGCAGCAATACGCGCACACGACCTCGTGGGGCGTCTCCACGCGCCTCATCGGCGGCATGATCATGACCCACTCCGACGACGACGGCTTCGTCGCGCCGCCTCGCCTCGCCCCGCAGCACGTGGTGATCTGTCCGATCTACAAGGACGACGCCACCAAGGCCGACATCCTCGCCTATTGCCAGTCGCTCCAGAAGGAGCTCTCCGCCCAGCGCTTCCACGACCGCAAAGTCGTCGTGACCGTCGACAACCGCGACATCCGCGGCGGCGACAAGGCCTGGGGCTGGATCAAGAAGGGGGTCCCCCTGCGCGTCGAAGTCGGCCCGCGTGACTTCGCGGCCAACGCCGTCTTCGTCGCCCGTCGTGACACCGGCGAGAAGGCCGGCATCCCGCGCGCCGAATTCGTCGCCACCGTGGTCGAGCGACTGCAATCCATCCAGGACAACCTCCTCGCCCGCGCCAAGGCGCACCGCGCGGCCAATACCCGTGAGATCGATACCTTCGAGGAACTGAAAGCCTACTTCACCGCCAAGACCCCGGAGCGTCCGGAGATCCACGGCGGCTTCGCGCTGTGCCACTGGAACGGCTCCAAGGCCGTCGAGAAGCGCCTCAAGGAAGAGCTCAAGGTCACCATCCGTTGCATCCCGCTCGACGCCAAGGACGAGCCGGGCAAGTGCGTCGTCACCGGCGAGCCCAGCGCCCGCCGCGTGGTGATGGCGAAGGCGTACTGATCGGCCTGACGGCCGATCAGAGGGCTAGGGCCCGGGACAGGGATAGGGCTAGAGGTAGGGACAGCACCACGTGCTGTCCTTTCTTTTTATAGCCTCTGATCAGCCACCCGTCGCGTCGGCTTCGCCGTCGCCGAACTTCAGGCGGAGCTTACGTCCTTTCGTCACGGACTGATGGCCCGTGATGACGGCCCCGTCGGCGTCGCGTACGATCGCGTAGCCACGGGAGAGGATGGATTCGAACCCGGCGGAGCGGAGGCGCTTGCCGAGCTGGCCGAGCTTCTCGCGCGTCACGCCGAGGCGCGCCTTGGGCGAGAGGCGGTGCAGTTCGCCACCGAGTTCCGAGAGCCGGTGACGGGTGTCGGCGAGGATTTCCTGGGCTGCTCCGTCGAGGCGTTCGTTGAGGAGGTCGAGATCCTGGTAGAGGGACTGCAGCTTAGCCTTGGGCGAATGACGGGCCAGTTCGGCGGCGAGCAGCTTGATCCGTTCGCGCAGCTTGATCTGACCCGAGACGATCAGCTCGGCGGCGGCGGTCGGCGTCTCGGCGCGCCTGTCGGCGGCGAAGTCGCAGAGCGTGAAGTCGGTCTGGTGGCCCACGGCGGAAATGACCGGCGTGCGGCTGGCGCGGACGGCGCGCACGAGGGCTTCGTCGTTGAAGCCCCAGAGGTCTTCCATCGAGCCTCCGCCTCGGCCGACGACGATGAGGTCGATGCCGGGGATCTCGTTGGCGAGCTTCAGGCCGTTGATGACCGACCCGGGGCAGGTCTCACCCTGTACGCGCGCCGGGACGAGCCAGGCCGTACCACTCCAGCCGCGGGTCTTGAGCACTTCGGTGAAGTCATGCCAGACTGCGCCGATCTCGGAGGTCACGAACGCCACCGTCTTCGGGAATTCGGGCAAGGGACGCTTGAGTTCGTCTTCGAAGAGACCTTCGGCTTTCAGCTTCGCCTGCAGCTCCTTGAATTTCTGGAAGAGGTCGCCTTCGCCCGCGGGCTTGATGGTCTCGATGATGAGCGAGCACTTGCCGGTCTTGCCGTAGAAATCCGCCTTCGCCTTCGCCACGACCTTCATGCCTTCGCGCAGCGGCGATTTCAGCCAGCGCGCTTGGTAGGAGTAGAGGACGCAGTCCACCTTGGCTTCGCTGTCCTTCAGCGCGAAGTAGTGGTGGCCGGAGGGGTATGTCTTGTAGCCCGAGATTTCACCGACGACTTCGAGCGTCCCCATCCCGTTGAGATGTCCTTTGAGGACATCCGCGAGGTCCGAGATCGTGAGCGGGGCCGAATCCATGTGGACGAAGGTTCGGGGATTCGGCCCCGGAGGGCAAGCGGGCGATGCGCCCCTTGCCCACGTGTCCCCTTGCCAGCGTGTCCCCTTCAATTATCAATCACCCCATGAAAATCGCTTTCGTCGGCACGGGTGTCATGGGGCAGGGCATGGTCGCCAACCTGCTCAAGGCCGGCCATGAGGTCACGGTCTACACCCGCACCAAGGCCAAGGCCGACGGCCTGCTGGCGCTCGGAGCGAAGTGGGCGTCCTCGCCCGCCGAGTCGGCCCGCGGAGCGGATATCGCGATCTCGATGGTCGGCTACCCTGATGACGTCGAAGAGGTCTGGCGCGGTCCGCAGGGCTTCATGTCCGCCGCCAAGCCCGGCTGCGTGCTCATCGACATGACCACCTCCAGTCCGGCGCTCGCCCGTTCGCTCGCCGCGGAGGCTGCGGCCAAAGGCTTCGGTCCGCTCGACGCGCCCGTCTCCGGCGGCGATCGGGGCGCACGGGAAGGCACGCTTACCATCATGGCCGGCGGCGCCCAGCAGGATTTCGATTTTGCCCAGCCGGTCTTCGCGGCCATGGGCAAGACCATCGTGCTGCAAGGCGCGCCCGGCACCGGCCAGCTCTGCAAGCTCGCCAACCAGATCGGCATCGCCTCGGGGATGATCGCGATGGCCGAAGCCCTGGCCTTCGCGCGTGCCACCGGACTCAACCTCGAGACCACGCTGCGCTCGATCTCCGGCGGCGGCGCCTCGAGCTGGGCCTTGCTCAATCTGGCCCCGCGCGTCCTCAAGGGTGATTTCGCCCCCGGCTTCTACGTGAAGCACTTCGTGAAGGACATCGGCCTGGCGCTCGACGTCTGCCGCGAACAGAAGGTCAGCCTGCCCGGCCTCGAGCTCGCCGCGAAACTCTACGCGGAAGTCGTCGCCGCCGGCGAAGGCGACGCGGGCACGCAGGCTCTGGCCCGGCTGTATTTCTCCAGGTAGGGTTAGAAGCAAGGTTGTGGCGGCTAGCGGTTGGCGGATGGATCTTGCCTCTAGGTAGGGTCAGCACTGCGTGCTGACCTAGTTGCAATGGCTACGGCCGAAAACCCGAAGCCGGTGGCCGATGGCTGAAAAGCCGACAGCCGGATGGCTGATGCCCCGATGGCCGTCACCCGACACCTGACTCCATCCTTTGCACCTTTGCACAGGCCATAGGCCGATTTGCACTTTTGCACGTAGGACAGCACCGCGTGCTGACCCTGCCTTCAGCGCCCCGGGACCGCGCGGAGCTGGACCGAGTCGATGACGGTCGGACCGAGGATGACGTTGGTCACGATGACGAGCACCTGGCCGGGTTCGGCGTGGCCTTCGTCGCGCAGGCGCTGCAGCGCGAGCGTGATGTTGTCCTCGGCCTTGGGCTCGAACTTCATCCGGAAGGACTCGACGCCCCAGAGCAGGCTCATCTTCCGGTGCACCGGCATGTCTTCCATGAACGCGTAGATCGGGCAGCCGATCGCACGGAGGGAGGAGAGGGTGCGGGGCACGTCGCCGTTGCGGGTGAAGGCGATGATGCCGGTGTTGCCGAGATCCTGCGCGAGGCCGGCCGCGGCCCGCAGGAGCTTCACCTTGGGGGTCTCGTTGAGCTGTTCGTCCGAAAGCTTGCGGGGCAGTTCGCGTTCGGTCGTGGTCGCGATGCGGGTCATCACGTCCACGCAGCGGATCGGGTGCTTGCCCGTCGTGGTCTCGCCCGAGAGCATGACCGAATCGGCCATCTCGAGCACCGCGTTCGAGACGTCGGTGACCTCGGCGCGCGTCGGCACGGGGGCCTGGATCATCGACTCGAGCATGTGCGTCGCGACGATCACCGGCTTGCGGCGGGCGATGGCCATGGCGACGGCCTGGCGCTGCACCTGGGGCAGGGTCTCGTAAGGGATCTCGATGCCGAGGTCGCCGCGGGCGACCATCAGGGCGTCGGTGGCTTCGAGGATCGAACCGAGGTGCGCGATCGCGGACTGGTCTTCGATCTTGGAGATGATGTGCGCGTCGGACTTATGCTCGGCGAGCAGGGCGCGGAGCGCATGGACGTCGGCGGCTTCGCGGACGAACGACAGGGCGTAGAAGTCCACGCCGACCTCGCAGCCGACGGCGACATCGGCGCGGTCCTTGTCGGTGAGGGCGGGGAGGTCCACCTTGACGCCGGGCAGATTGATGTGGCGGCGGCTGCCGAGCGGGCCGGGCTGCTCGACCTTACAGCGGAGACGATCCTTCTTCTGCTCGAGCACGCGCAACTGGATGAGGCCGTTGTCGACGAGCACCACGCCGCCCACGGGCACGGCGGTGATCATCTTCGGGTAGTTGGTCGGGATGACGAGGATGTCGCCTTCGGCCTGCGCGGTGTCGGAGCCGGTGACGTCGACGACCTGGTCGACGACGAGCTGCGTGGCTTCCTTGCGGGCGCCGGTGCGGATTTCCGGGCCTTTGATGTCCATCATCACGGCCAGCTCCTTCTTCATGCGAAGGCTGACCTCGCGGACGCGGGCGACGATGGTGCGCACCCAGGCGTGGTCGGCGTGCGCCATATTCAGGCGGACGACATTCGCGCCGGCCTTGATGATCGCCTCGAGTTGGGCTTCGGACTCGGTCGCAGGCCCGATGGTGAAAGTGATGCGGGTATGGCGGAAAGGCTTCACGTCTTTTATGAGTAGGTCTGACGCCACCCGATGCAAGGGAAAGGATTACGTCCTTTTACTTGCTATTTATGAGGCACTTACCTCGTCACAATTGAGCAACTTTTACTCCGCGCGGCGGGCGAAGACATCCCGGCGGTCTTTCATCCGCTCTTCGAAGAACGTCTTCTGTTCGAACGGCCAGACGACCTCTGGCTCGATGGCCCAGCCTTTGTGCGCGGCGAGATGCTCCTGCGTCCATCCGAAGTAGTCCGCGTTATCCGTCCGGAAGTGGAGGCGGGTTCCCGGCGAGGCGCGTGAGGCGAGGAGACCGAGGTTCTCGGGACTGATGAACCGGTTTTTGTGATGCTTCTTCTTCGGCCACGGATCCGGATACAGGATGAAGATCTTGGCGAGGCTGACCTCAGGCGGCAGCGCTTCGAGGAACTCGGTGGCTTCGGCCTTAAGGAAGACGACGTTATCCAGCTTGCCGAGGTTCTGCTTGCGCACGGAGCGTTCGACGCGATGCGTGATGAGGTCGATGCCCACGCAGAATTCTTCCGGATGCGCGGCCGCATAGGCGGCCAGCCAGTGACCGTGTCCGCAGCCGAGCTCGAAGGTGATGCCGGCGCGGCCGGCCAAAGCCGAGGCCAGGGTCGCCCGCAGTCGGGCCACGTTGGCCTCGCGGCGGGCCTCCGCCCACTCCTTGCCCATGACTTTGGTATGTTCCGGCACGACGGGGTTAAGAGGGAAAGGAAGGGCGGTAGCAACAGAGACCAGAGGGGTAGGGGTAGGGGTAGCACCACGTGCTGTCCTAGGTGTATCTAGGCCGCCGTATGGTGGCCGTGGGTAGGGGCAGGACTACGTCATGCCCTTGCGTAAAAGGGCACGGCGTAGCCGCGCCCCTACCTTGTCGTTCACCATTCGGCGAACGAACACCCCCAGCCAATCATCCGGTCTCCGGTTTCCCTTTGATTGGCGGCCTCTAGGCTTGCTGGGAATAACTCCGGCTTCCC
>Ga0208597_1000028_pt1 | contig 46212 bp, 51 predicted proteins | sample LakMenEpi05May12_FD_150673 | JGI IMG/M metagenome (GOLD analysis project Ga0208597, IMG submission 150673) | Freshwater microbial communities from Lake Mendota, WI - 05MAY2012 deep hole epilimnion (SPAdes) | ecosystem: Environmental > Aquatic > Freshwater > Lake > Epilimnion/Euphotic zone ...
ATCATCGCGCCATTGTCGGTGCAGAGGCTAAACGGTGGGATTCTAAGTTCAATCCCATTGGCTTCACACTGTTCTTTGGCTACCTCTCGTAGCCTTGCATTCGCTACTACTCCGCCACCTAATAGAAGTCTTGGCACACCAAGCTCTTTACAAGCACTAACTGCCTTCTTGATTAGGACATCAACTACGGCTTCTCTGAAGCTAGCTGCAACATCAGCAATAGAAATCTCTTCGTTTTTTGATTCTGCTAGTTCAACATGTCTTGCAACAGCGGTCTTGAGCCCTGAGAAAGAGAAGTCATAGCGATGCTTCTCCATGTCTTTAGGAAGAGTTAGCCCTCTTGGGAATCTGATGGAAGCAGGGTTTCCCTCTTTGGCAACACGATCTATTTCAGGACCACCCGGGTAACTAAGCCCTAGAACTCTAGCTACCTTATCGAATGCTTCACCAGCAGCATCATCGATAGTTTCACCAAGTAATTCAACATCGTTTAGTAAATCTCTCACCAAGAGCAGTGAGGTATGTCCTCCACTAACTAACAGGGCAATCGTTGGAGTTTGTAATTCGCCACGATCAAGAATGTCTGCACCCACGTGACCAACTAGGTGATTAACCGCGTAGATAGGTTTTCCGGTTGCTACCGATAGTGCTTTAGCAGCACCAACGCCTACCATTAGCGCTCCTGCTAATCCTGGACCATTGGTAACAGCAATAGCGTCAATGTCATCAAGGGTTAGATTAACTTTCTCCAGAGCTTCATCTAAAACTGGAGTTAGTGCTTCAAGGTGTGCTCTAGCTGCAATCTCAGGAACTACTCCACCAAATATTGCATGCTTGTCCATGCTTGAGGAAATGATGTTAGCAAGAAGAGTATTGCCTCTAACAATGCCAACTCCAGTTTCATCACAAGAGGTTTCAATACCAAGAACAATAGGTTCTTTGTTCTTTTTTAGTTTCAGATCAGTCTTCATGATGAAAGCGTCAACACCATCAGGTTGGTAATACTTCTTTCTAGTGCCTATCTGTTTGAAGCCAAATAGTTTGTATAGTTTCTGAGCAACAGAGTTATCCGCTCTAACCTCAAGGAATAACTCCTTGGCATCAAGATCAGTTGCCTGCTGGGTTAGCGAGTTCATCAGCAATCTGCCAATGCCTAAGCCACGCTTATCTTCTCTAACTGCGATGGTCTGAATATCAGCTTGATCACTGCCTGGCAGTTTGCTAAGCCCTGCATAACCAACTAGCTCATTGCCTTCAAGAGCCAAGATATAGAAAGTGTGATGAGCACCTAGTTCAGAGCGGAAGGTTTCTTCAGGCCAAGCATCATTGGCAAAGCTAGCTGTTTCTAACTTCATGATTTCAGGGAGATCTAGCAGGGTAGCTTGCTTGATTACTATGCTCATCAGCCACTCACCTTCTTGCCCTTACTAGGAACCGCATCAGGTTCACGAAGATAAATAGGAGTGATGTTCTTGTTTTTGCCTATAGCACTAAGTCCCTGAGCAAAGGCAATCTGCCCAAGAGCACCTGCTCTAACACCTAGTTCTGTACTCTCATGGCTAGCCAAATCAATATAGTTAGCGATGTCTTGCTCTTTGTTTACCGCAGGTCCTTGGGTTCGCTGTGGGATACCGTTTATTACTCCTGAGTATGAAGCCCAGAAGACTTCTTTTCTTCTGGCATCAGTTGTCACAACTAGGTTCTTGGCATTGGGGTTTGCTTGATAGAAATCCAAGGCAATTGAATCAAGTGAGCAAACTGAAACAAGGTCTGCTCCAGAGCCAATAGCAAAATACCTTGCAGCTGCAAGCCCAACTCGAAGACCTGTGAAAGGCCCTGGCCCTACTCCTGCAACTACGGTGTCTATTTGGTTTGGTTTGAGCCCTGCATCATTCAAGACCTTTTGTATTGCTGAACCAATTCGTTCAGAGTGAGTCATTGGCTCAAGGTAATTCAGTTCAGCTAAAACAGTTCCCATGCTCAAGACAGCAACTGTTGTTCCAGCAGAGGTATCGATAGCAAGAGAGTATCCACCCATACGAGTTGATGCAGCAGATGTCTTCATTAGATTGAAACACCTGCCCAACGATCGCCGTAACCAGTTATCTTGATCTGACGTTCCTCTGTTTCACCTGATGTGTCTCTAGATATTTCAACTTCAAGCCAGTGCTCAGAGATGTCATCTGTTAGACCCTTACCCCACTCCACCAAAGCTATCGAGCTTGCAAAAGGAATATCCAGATCATCAAGAGCTGAAGGACTACCTAGTCGATATGCATCAACATGCACCAAAGGCGCTTTGCCTTCACGCTTATGTGTTCTAGCAATAACAAAAGTTGGGCTAGAAACATTTCCTTCAACACCAAGACCTTCGCCAACTCCTCGAGTCAAAGTTGTTTTACCAGCGCCTAATGGCCCGATGAGGATAACTAAATCGCCTGCCTTAAGTTGTTTTGCTAATCGAATCCCAAGCTCATGCATGTCTTCGCTTGTTCTGATTACCTGCTCATAGATTTGGTGAGTGCTGGTCAATTCTTTAACCGATGTATTCTCTGTTGAATCTAGAACCAATACGAGTAACAATCTCGTAGTTGATGGTGTCCGCTGCAGTTGCTAGATCATCAGCGCTTGGACCACCCTCACCAAAGATGATTACTGTGTCCCCAGGGGACACCGATGCATCGCCAACATCAACAACAAACTGGTCCATAGCAATACGAGAGTGGATCTTGTATAACTTCCCGTTGATAGAAACCTCTGCTTTGCCTGAAGCATTACGAGGTAATCCTTCGGCGTAGCCCACTGGAACAAGAGCCAGGGTAGTTTCCCTGTCTGTTCTATACAGGTAACCGTAAGAGACACCTTCTCCTGCCTGAACCCGCTTAGTTTGAACAACCTTGGCTTCGGCAAGCATTACGGGCTTCAAGCCAAACTCTTGAGCTCGGTTATCACTAAATGGAGAAAGCCCGTAAAGAGCAATTCCAAGGCGCACCATGTCGTAGTGAGCCTGCGGGTAACTTAGAGTTCCATCGCTAGCGGTTAGGTGTCTAAGTTCAAAAGAGACACCTGCCTTGGAAGCCATAGCTAGAGCTAACTCAAATCTTTCAATCTGCACTAGATCTTCTTCTGCTCCAGTTGAAGATAGGTGGCTAAAGATACCTACTGTTTGAACTAAGCCGTTAGCGACCGCTTCTTTAGCTTGTGTGAGTAAATCTTCCAGTTCATCAATGGTCACACCGTTACGGCTTAGACCGGTGTCAACCTTGATGTGTATTTGGCATGGCTTAGCTGCAAGAGCTGCTGCCTTAGTAACTCTAAGTAATTGTTCCTGAGAAGAAACAGCAACATCAATGTTGTGTTTAATGGCTGAAACAAAGTCATCCTCAGGATCGTGTAACCAGGCAAGGATAGGGGTCTTGATTCCTGCAGCACGAAGAGTTTCAGCTTCAGACATATCTGCAACGCCAATATAATCAACGCCTTCAGCTTCAATCTTTCTAGCAACGTGGAGCATGCCGTGACCATAGGCGTCAGCTTTGACAACACCCATCACCTTTACCGCAGGCCCAATGTGTTTGCGCATTACAGAAAGGTTGTGAGCGACATTACCTAGGTCGATGGTTAGTTTACGCACTGGATTAGTTTCCTTCCGCGATAACAAAGGCACAAGCCATGCCACCATCATGAGTAATAGATAGATGCCAAGAAGTAATTCCCATTGCTACTGAGCGCTCCTTAGTTGCACCTGATACTTCTAAGTGTGGTTTACCAAGAGCATCTTTAGCCACAGTGACATCGTGCCAAGATAAACCTGTTGGATTACCTAAAGCTTTGATTAGTGCTTCTTTAGAAGCCCATACTCCAGCAAGGGATTGCATGGATCTGTTTCTTTCTGGTTCAGTGAAGATGCGCTCGATTAGAGCTGGGGTCTTTTGAAGTTTGGATTCAAAACGGGCCAGATCCACAAGGTCAACACCGACTCCTACGATCATGACTACTCGACTGTTACCGACTTGGCTAGATTACGTGGCTGATCCACATCCAAGCCTTTAGCTGCCGCTAGCTCCATAGCAAAGATCTGTAATGGGATAACATTCAAAATTGGTGCAAGCATCTTGTGTATTGCTGGCACATAGATCACTTCGGCTGCATACTTACTTACTTCAGTATCCCCTTGCTCAGCAATAGCAATAACCTGTGCTCCACGAGCTTTAACCTCTTGAATGTTGCTAACTACCTTGGCGTGTAGTGAGTCAGGGTCACTAGGGCTTGGCACAATAACAATGACCGGTTGACCCTCTTCGATTAGAGCAATAGGACCGTGCTTTAGCTCTCCAGCTGCAAAGCCTTCAGAGTGTATATATGCAAGCTCTTTGAGCTTTAGAGCACCTTCAAGAGCAATAGGGAATCCGACGTGACGACCTAGGAATAGAACTGTTCTAGCGTCCTTGAACTTCTTAGCCAGAGCACGAGTTGAATCAGTAGTGGTTAGAACATCAGCGATATCGCCAGGCAACTTCAGAAGTTCTTTACCAATGACCTGAAGGTCTTCTTTAGGTTGTGTGCCACGAACTGTTGCTAGATGCAGGCCTAGCAAGAAGATTGCAGTGATCTGTGCTGTGAAAGCTTTAGTTGAAGCAACAGCAACCTCTGGACCTGCATGTGTATAAAGAACAGCATCCGCTTCACGAGCAAGTGTTGCTCCCTGAGTATTACAGATAGAAAGAACTGATGCCCCTGCTTCTTTGGCGAAACGTGTAGCCATCAGAGTGTCCATGGTTTCACCTGATTGGCTAACAGCAACAACCAAAGTGTTCGGAGTCAAAATAGGTTGACGATATCTGAACTCATGAGATAGCTCAACGCTTACTGGAATCTTTGCCCAAGCTTCAATTGCATACTTACCAACTTCAGATGCATAAGCAGCAGTGCCACAAGCAACCATGATGATGCGATCGATATTTGGAATTAGTTTTGAGATTGCAGCAAGTTCTTCTAAGTTCACATAACCATCACTAGAAACACGACCCATCAAAGTGTCGCCAACAGCCTGAGGCTGATCAGCTATTTCTTTAGCCATGAATGAAGACCAGCCACCCTTGCTAGCAGCACTAGCATCCCAGTCAACTGTGAACTCTTCGTGAGTAACGTTCTCTCCATCAAAGTTTTCTATTTCAACACTGCCAGCTTTGAGAATTACAATCTCATCCTGGCCAACAGCAATGGCCCGCTTAGTGTGTTCAACGAAAGCAGCAACATCGCTACCTAGGAAGTTCTCGCCATCACCCAAACCAATAACTAGTGGGGCATTCCTTCTAGCGGCTAGAACCAGGCCTGGTTCATCCTCGTGCATAACCAAAATAGTGAAAGCTCCGTGCAGTCTTCTAACCACAGTTCTAAAGCTTTCGGTTAGATCGCCGGTCTTAGCGTATTGGGCTGCTACCAGATGAGCTGCCACTTCAGTGTCTGTTTCGCTGGCAAAGACAGCCCCCTGTAATAAGAGCTCTGTCTTTAGCTCTGAGAAGTTCTCGATGATGCCGTTATGGATAAGGCTAAGGTTCTGTTTTTCGCCACCTAGATGAGGGTGAGCGTTGCCATCGGTTGGAGCACCATGGGTTGCCCAGCGTGTATGTCCGATACCGATGTTTGCTTCCCCCAAAGGAGCCTTTTCAATATCTTCAACCAGGATAGATAGCTTGCCGGCTTTCTTTCGGGTCTCTAGTTGACCCTGGTGATTTATGACAGAAACACCAGCACTGTCATAACCTCGGTATTCAAGTCTCTTTAGCCCGCCTAGCAGGACATCAACGGTTGACTTGGGTCCAACATATCCGACGATTCCACACATGCCTCTAGTTTAAGGCAGAATGGCTTATGTGACTGGCTTACCCATTGGTAGTACCTCAGATGAGGCACCAGTTTCCCCTTTTGAAGAGATATCTCGTAGCAAATGGTCTGAATTAGCCCAAAGTTCAACTTCTCCCCTAACTGAAGCAGAAATTGAAAAAATCAGGGGTCTAGGAGATTTCCTAGACATGGCTGAAGTTTCAGACATTTACCTTCCTCTGAGCCAGTTATTAAATCTCTATGTGACTCAAGCTCAAAAGCTTCATGAATCATCAGATGCTTTTCTGAATAGAACTAACAAGAAGATCCCATTCATTATTGGAGTTGCTGGATCTGTTGCTGTTGGTAAATCAACAGTCTCAAGACTTCTAAAAGAACTCTTGAGTAGATGGCCTTCAACCCCAACAGTTGCTCTTGTGACAACCGATGGTTTCCTGCACCCAAACGCTGTTCTTGAATCAAGAGGGCTAATGAGTCGAAAAGGTTTCCCTGAATCTTACGATCGGCTTGCTTTGTTGAAGTTTGTAGCGGATATCAAATCAGGTAAAGAAGAAGTATCTGCTCCGCTTTATTCACACCTCACCTACGACATCGTGCCAGGAGAAAGCGTTGTTGTCTCATCTCCTGATGTGGTCATCATCGAGGGACTAAATGTTTTGCAGCCACCATCTCTAGGCCAAGAGGTTGCCCTTAGCGATTACTTTGACTTCAAGATTTATGTTGATGCTCCGACAGAAGAAATAGAGACCTGGTATCTAGAAAGATTCGAAGCTCTTAGAGAATCTGCCTTTAGAGACCCAGCCTCATACTTCCACCGATATGCCGAGATGGAAGAAGAGAAAGCTCTAGATAGAGCCAAAGAGATTTGGCGAACCATCAACCTACCGAACTTGATGGAGAACATCATCTCCACTAAATCAAGAGCGACCTTGGTATTACAAAAAGGCATCAAGCACAGGGTTGAAAGAGTCTTGCTCAGAAAGATCTAGGTTAAAGCAAAACTCCAGAACCCTAAGGTTCTGGAGTTTAGAGAATATTTCGGTTATCTCTTGCACTTACCCTTTGCTTTATTGTGCTTTAGGACAGTCTCGCTAACTTCTTCTTGAACTTGCTCAACTTCGGTTTCTACAACTTCCACTGCTTCGGCAACTTGCTCAACAGTTTCTGCAGCGTCTTTGACTGCATTCTCGGCAGCAGCAACTTCGGTCTTTGCTCTATAGATAGCTCCGTTTAACTTGACTAAATCTTTGGTTAGGCCGGCTAGCTTCTTTAGTGATTTGTTTCTCTCTGCTCCGGTGGCAGTTTCCAGAATCAAGTTTTGCGCTGCAATGCCAGTAGTCAACTTAGCTGATTTTTCTTCTAGTTCAGCAAGGGTTCTTACCTTTTTAGTCTTTTCTGACTTGGCTTTTGAGTGATGGCCTTTAGCCTTGGAGTGTTCTCCTCTAGCTTTTGCTGCCTTCTCAAGAGCTTGCTTTTCTTTAGACTTTGCAATCTTTTCTTGAGCGACTAGTCCGCTAATTTCGCGAACATCAGAAGACGAGCACTTAGGCTTCGATTCATGCTTAGCGGTCGCACCGCTTAGCGCTACTGGTGCGATAACTAGGCTTAGGGCCGCTAGTGCTAAAGCAATTTTCTTCATGACCTCAATCCTTTGTGTAAGACTCTAAGCGTAGACCTGCAAGGTAAATTTAAGGGATTAATCCCCAGTTACTAAATGAATTCTTGGTTACCTAGAGAGCTAGGTTCTTTTCAACCACTCGGGAAATGCGGTCAGCCCAAGAGTGAGCAGTTCCCTCATCGCTAGCTTCAACCATGACTCGAACCAGGTTCTCAGTTCCTGAGGCTCTCAACAACACCCTCCCTGAGTCCCCTAGCTCTGCCTGGGCTTCTTGAACTATTGACTGAAGTCCTGAGTCTGAATCCACTCTTGATTTGTCAACGCCCTTGATGTTGATAAGAACCTGCGGGTAAGTCTTCATTTGGTTGGCAAGTTCTGTCAGAGTCTTACCTGATCTCTTGACCTCTGCAGCAATCATCAAACCGGTTAGGATTCCATCTCCGGTAGTTGCAAAGCGACTAAAGATAATGTGTCCTGACTGCTCGCCACCTAAAGTGAATCCACCCTCACGAATCTGCTCCAAGACATAGCGGTCACCGACCTTGGTTTCAATCATCTCGATGCCGGCATCTTTCATGGCAATTCGAAGACCAAGATTGCTCATCACAGTTGCCACCAGTGTGTTTCTAGCTAGCTCGCCTTTAGCCTTTAGTGAAAGAGCAAGGATGGCCATCAACTGATCACCATCAACAATTGCTCCAGCAGCATCAACGGCTAGTGCTCTATCGGCATCACCATCGTGAGCAAAGCCCATGTCTGCACTATGTTCTAAGACAGCAGCTTGGAGCGCACTCATGCTAGTTGAACCGAAGCCCGCATTAATGTTTAGACCATCAGGGTCATTACCAATAACAATTACCTCAGCGCCTGAATCAGCAAATACCTGCGGTGAAATAGCAGAAGCTGCACCGTGAGCACAGTCAAGAACAATCTTGAGTCCATCGAGAGAATTAGGAATAGCACCTAGAAGATGAACGATGTATCGATCTTCAGCATCAGCAAATCTTTGCACTCGACCAACAGCTCCACCAATAGGTCTAAGAACATCAGCACTCATTGCAGCTTCAATTTGATCTTCAATATCATCTGGAAGCTTGTGTCCACCTGCTGCAAAGAACTTGATTCCATTATCAGGAGCTGGGTTATGTGATGCAGAAATCATCACACCGAAATCGGCATTTATATCTGCGGTTAGAAAAGCGGTTGCAGGAGTTGGAATAACACCAGCATCAAAAACATCAACACCGCAAGAAGCTAAGCCAGAGGCAACAGCGGCACTTAGGTATTCTCCAGAGATTCTTGGATCGCGTCCGATAACTGCGATTGGCCTTCGGCCATCACTACGTGCTTGCTCACCTAAAACAGTTGCGGCAGCTTGAGCTATAGAAAGGGCAAGTTCAACGGTGAGGTCGCGATTCGCAACTCCACGAACACCATCGGTACCGAATAAGCGGGCCATGGTCAAAGCCTAAACGAGCAGTAGCCCGAAGCGAATTAACGCTTTGAGAACTGAGACGCCTTACGTGCCTTCTTAAGACCAGCCTTCTTACGCTCGATAACACGTGCGTCACGGCTTAGGAATCCAGCCTTCTTTAGAGCTGGACGGTTGTTGTCGCGGTCGATCTCATTTAGTGAACGAGCAATACCAAGACGAAGTGCACCTGCTTGACCAGCAACTCCACCACCGTTGATACGTGCTGTTACATCGTAAGAGTCAGTTAGACCAAGAACCTTGAAAGGGTCTGTAACTAGTTGCTGGTGCAACTTGTTTGGGAAGTATTCTGCCAAGTCGCGACCGTTGATCTTGATAACACCGGTACCTGGCTTGATGCGTACTCGAGCAACTGCTTCCTTACGACGGCCAAGACCTGCACCTGGAACAGTTAGTGGAGCACGAGACTTAGCTGGCTTTGTTTCAGCAGCAGTTGGAGTTTCTGTGGTGTAGCTCTCTGGTGCAGCTACTTCCTGAGCTTCAGCTTTCTTAGTTGGCATCTGTTGTCTTTCCTTCTAAGCGCTTACTGCGCTACCTGTCCAATTGTGTAAGGCTTTGGAGCCTGTGCTACGTGTGGGTGCTCTGCACCACGGTAAACCTTGAGCTTTGAAAGCTGGTCACGACCAAGAGTGTTCTTAGGAAGCATTCCGCGGATTGCCTTCTCGACTGCCTTCTCAGGTGACTTCTCTAGAAGTTCTGCGTAAGTAGTTGCAGTCATACCACCTGGGTAACCAGAGTGACGGTATGCGTTCTTCTTCTGCAACTTAGATCCGGTAAGAGCTACCTTCTCTGCGTTGATGATTACAACGAAGTCTCCGTTGTCCATGTGAGGAGCAAAAGTTGCCTTGTGCTTGCCGCGTAGTAACGCAGCTGCAGTTGCAGCCAAACGACCTAGAACTACATCGGTGGCGTCAATAACTAGCCAGTCGTTCTGAAGCTCATGAGCTTTCGGTGAATAAGTACGCACGAAATTGCCTTCTATTTCTTATCGGATTGGCGATGAATCAGTAATTCATCAACATGTGCTAAACCAAATGGTTTCAGGCACCAAGAGCCAAGTTTAGCCCCAATCAACGCAGATATGCAACCCGAAGATTTAGGGGAAAATCCCTAATCATCTTCCAAAGATCTAGTGTGCTGGGTCATTCTGACCTGGCTCTCAAGGTCCTTATTGGCTGGATATCCGACCTCAATAAGGCTCAATCCCTCAGGGGTGACCACCTTGTAGTTGTGCCCAACCCGAGACTTAGATTTGAGGGCTTTGGCTATCTCCGAGGCTGTAGTTCGCCCTGCCCCAGCCTTAATAAGGGCTCCAACTATAGATCTGACCATATTGTGGGCAAAAGCATCGGCTAGGAGCTCTATTTCAACAACTCCACCCAGAGCCTTGTTTCTCTTAACCGAAATAGACCTCAAAAGCCTGATAGTAGTGCCATGAGGCATTGGCTTACTGAAGGCAGCAAAGTCATGAAGTCCCAAGAACTCTTGGCTGGCTTTCTGCATAGCCCCTAAATCCAACGGGTATTTAATCCATAGGTTGTATCGGGCTCTAAGCGGATTCCAGCCACTAGTGGCATCGGCAATGGTGTATCGGTATTTTCTATGGGTAGCCCCGTATCTGGCATGAAAATGCTTTGGAGCAACTGCTGCCTTGATGATTCTCACATCATCCGGCAGCAGGGCATTCATCTTCATTCGGAAATCGTTGCTTCGACCCAGACGCTTCACTTGAGCTGGTGTTAGGTCTAAATGAACGACCTGGTGTTCGGCATGAACTCCAGCATCGGTTCGACCAGCAACCCTCATCCCAAAATCATTCTTAGTTGGACCAAAGATGGTTATGAGAGCAGCCATCATTTCACTGTGAACGGTTCTTAGTTTTGGCTGTTTAGCCCAACCAGCGAAATCAGTGCCATCGTAGGCAAGGTCCAGCCGATATCGAATCAAGCCGTCAACCAATTGGTCAACGGCTTGATTCATGAGATCTTTTTTGATTGAAATTACTTAGCTTCGTCAGCCTCAGGAGCTTCGGCTGCAGCTTCTGCAACTTCGGCAACTTCTTCAGCTGCCTCAACTGCTGGAGCTTCTTCAGCTACTGCTTCTGCAACAACTTCTGCTGGAGCTTCTTCAACGATGTTCTCGTCTACTACAGTCTCTGGCTCAGTGTGCTCAGCTGCTACTTCTTCAACAACTTCTGCTGCGACTACAGCTGCTGCAGTGCCCTTGACAGCGTTAGCTACCTTGGCCTTTGCACGTGCTGGCTTTGCAACAACAGGCTCTAGAACTAGTTCGATCAGTGCCATAGGAGCGTTGTCACCCTTACGGAAACCAAGCTTTGTAATTCTGGTGTAACCACCGTTACGGTCCTGAACTAGTGGAGCAATGTTTGTGAAAAGCTCGTGAACTACGTTCTTGTCTGTGATGTCAGCCATAGTCTGACGACGAGCGTGTAGGTCACCGCGCTTTGCAAGTGATACTAGCTTCTCAGCAACAGGCTGCATACGCTTTGCCTTGGTCTGAGTAGTAGTGATCGCCTTGTGTGTGAACAATGATGACGCCAAGTTGTTTAGCATCAAACGTTCGTGAGCAGGACCGCCTCCGAGGCGAGGGCCTTTAGTTGGACGTGGCATTTGTTTCTCCTATTACTTATCTAGAGCCAGGACTATGCCTGGTCATCCTCATCGAAGTTGGCGCTGAAATATGCAGCATCAAAGCCTGGTACTGAATCACGGAAACGTAGTCCCATTGAAGTTAGCTTGTCGCGTACTTCATCAACTGACTTCATTCCGAAGTTACGGATGTTCATCAGCTGGTCTTCAGTTAGGTTGATTAGTTCGTTTACAGTGTTGATGCCTTCGCGCTTTAGGCAGTTGTATGAACGAACGGTTAGATCTAGTTCCTCAATTGGCTTAGCTAGTGCTGGTGGTAGGTCAACTGCAACAGCTGAAACTGGAAGGTCGATACCTTCTGCATTTTCATCTAGAGCAGCTGCTAGACCGAATAGGTTAACCAAAGTGATACCTGCAGAAGCCATAGCTTCACGAGGTGAGATCGAAGGCTTAGTCTCAACGTCAACGATTAGCTTGTCGAAGTTGGTGAACTCACCCGCACGAGTTGCCTCAACGCGGTATGAAACCTTTAGAACTGGTGAATAGATTGAGTCAACCGGAATGATCTGGTTGTTAGCCATGTCTGGCTGACGGTTCTGAGATGCCTGAACATATCCACGACCTGCTTCAATGGTCAACCACATGTGCAGTGAGCCCTTGGTAACAGTTGCTAGAACTAGCTCTGGGTTGTGGATAGTTACATCAGAGTTGGTAACGATGTCAGCAGCAGTAGCAACACCAACACCCTTCTTAAGCTCTAGAACAACTGGAGCACCTGCTTCAGATGAAACAACTAGATCCTTGATGTTCAGGATGAGCTCGGTTACGTCTTCCTTAACACCATCGATAGGACCGAATTCGTGGCTGATGCCTTCGATCTTGATGCTGGTAACTGCTGCACCTGGAATAGATGAAAGCAAGGTACGACGAAGTGAGTTTCCTAGGGTGTATCCAAAACCAGGCTCTAGTGGATCTAGGGTGAAGCGTGAGCGGTTCGGGAAAGTGCTGTCAATTTCTTCGTTAAGAACTGGAGTCTGTGCAATTAGCACGTTGGTTCCTTTCACTGAGACATCCGCTATTTGATATCTCTTTTGTTGGGTTTGCTATTCAGTGGCCACTAAACAGCTGTATTAAGTTGTGTGTTACTTGAAGCTATAAAACTAGATACGACGAATCTTTGGTGGACGGCATCCGTTGTGAGCCTGTGGGGTCACATCTGAGATTGATCCAACTTCTAGACCTGCTGCCTGAAGTGAACGGATAGCTGTTTCACGACCAGAGCCTGGGCCCTTTACGAAAACGTCTACCTTCTTCAAACCGTGCTCCTGAGCCTTACGAGCTGCAGCTTCTGCTGCCATCTGTGCGGCGAATGGAGTTGACTTACGTGAACCCTTGAAGCCAACATCACCTGATGATGACCATGAGATAACAGCACCGGTGTCGTCAGTGATTGAGACGATGGTGTTGTTGAAAGTGCTCTTGATATGAGCCTGACCGTGGGTAATGTTTTTCTTTTCTTTACGACGTGGCTTGCGGGCTGAGCCTGCTGCTTTGGTCTTAGGTGCTGCCATGAGTTTTCTCCTGAATCCTTATCGAACGCGATTAGCCGGCGGGCTACTAGCGCGTTGCTTTCTTCTTGCCGGCTACGGTGCGCTTTGGACCCTTGCGAGTACGAGCGTTAGTCTTGGTGCGCTGACCACGAACAGGTAGTCCCTTACGGTGACGAATACCTTCGTATGAACCAATCTCAACCTTGCGGCGAATATCAGCTGCAACATCACGACGTAAATCACCTTCGACTTTGTAGTTTCCGTCTAGGTAGTCACGAATAGCAACCAACTGATCATCAGTTAGGTCTTTTACTCGGATGTTTTTGTCGATGTTGGTATCGGTTAGAACCTTAACACTTCGTGTTGGTCCGATTCCATAGATATAGGTTAGGGCGATTTCAACGCGCTTGTCGCGTGGAATATCGACTCCGGCAATACGTGCCATTGGATTTCTCCTGTTGTTATGAAAGGTCTGCAGCAGTGTTGTCCTGAATAAATTCAGGCTCTCGCCTTTCCGAGAGGTGCCAGAGTTTTAACCCGTGAACACTGCCTTGTTGTTTTATTTAGTTGTACTCACCTAAGTGAGCTGGTGCAAATCTAGAGTGCTTAGCCCTGGCGCTGCTTGTGGCGAGGGTTTTCGCAGATGATCATGACGCGACCATGACGACGAATGACTTTACACTTGTCGCAAATCTTTTTAACGCTTGGGTTAACCTTCATGTCTCTTTATTTCTGTTCGTGGTTTTTTACAAAACCGATTTACTTGTATCGATAAATGATTCGCCCACGATTTAGGTCGTAGGTTGAAAGCTCAACAATCACGCGATCTTCAGGCAAAATCTTGATGTAATGCTGACGCATTTTTCCTGAGATGTGTGCCAAGACCTTGTGCCCGTTTGTCAGCTCAACTCGGAACATCGCGTTCGGAAGAGCCTCGTAAACTGTGCCCTCGATCTCGATGACGCCGTCTTTGCTGGCCATAAACTCACTTATCTTTATTCTTTTGATGTCCCAAACACACGCAAAAAGACCAACTAAAAATAGGGATTTTTACGTGCCGAAACACCAAGACTCAATCCTAGGACATTTAAGGAAATAATGGTAGTTAAGAATCCAAGGGAACCGGGGTAACCCCATATTTGGCCAATCCGGCGACCCCACCGTCTTCAGCGGTTAGAACCCAGATTCCCTTTGAATGACGGGCCACTGTGTGCTCCCAATGGCTCGAATCTGAGCCATCTTTAGTAGAAACAGTCCATGCATCGTCCAAAATCTTGACCGCTTGGCTACCCGCGGTAATCATAGGCTCAATGGCAATAACTAGCCCAGGCTCCACTACTGGCCCTAAATCACGGGTTTGGTAGTTGAAAACAGCTGGATCTTCGTGCATAGACCTACCCACCCCGTGGCCTATGTAATCCTGCAAAATCCCGTATCTGCCGGCATCTTTGATGGTCTTTTCGATGACTCGACCCACCTCATTGAGCCTTTTGGCCTTAGCAAAAGCCGCAATTCCAGCCCAAAGTGAGGATTCACAGACATCGCTGATCTGCTGTCTTCTGGCCATAACCTCAGGATCTCCCCCAGGAACCACCATGCTGAAAGCCGAATCCCCATTCCAACCAGCTGGGGTCATGGCTCCGCAGTCAACCGAAACAATGTCTCCAGCTTGGAGAATTCTGTCTTTAGAAGGGATTCCATGAACTACTTCATCGTTAATTGATGAGCAGATGGTGTGGTTATAGCCAGGAACCAGTTTGAAGTTAGATCTAGCACCCATCGAGATAATGGTGCTTTCCGCCAAAGCATCAAGTTCAAGAGTTGAAATTCCAGGAGCAATAGCATCTCTAACTGCTTTTAGTGCAGCTGCTGTGATTAGCCCTGCTTCACGCATGAGAATAATGTCGGAATCAGATTTAAGCGTGATACGCTCACGAGCCATTAGGAAATACCTTTAGTTAGCTGGGCTTAGGCCACGAGCGGTTAGAGCGTTAAGAATTCTCTCGGTAACTTCGCCAACCTGACCCAAACCATCAATCTCAACAACAAGATCTCTCTCTGAATAGATTTCAATAAGTGGCTGAGTCTCTGCAAGATACACGTCTTGACGATGACGAATAATCTCTTCAGTGTCATCGGTGCGGCCTTGTTCTTCAGCACGCTTTAGAAGTCTTCGAACAAGTTCATCCGTGTCAGCAACTAGGAGAATAACTGCATCAAGAATTCTGTGCTGCGAAGACAAAATGTCATCAAGTTCATTTACCTGATTATTTGTTCTTGGGTAACCATCAAGAAGAAATCCAGCTTCAGCATCTGCATCTGATAGACGATCTCTGATTAGTTCGTTAGTTAGTGAATCAGGAACGTATTCGCCACGATCCATAATTGACTTAACCTGTAGGCCAAGCTCTGTTTTGTTCTTGACGTTGGCTCTAAAAATATCCCCAGTAGAAATAGCAGGGATGCTGTATGCGTTAGCTAAAAGAGCAGCCTGTGTTCCCTTGCCGGCACCTGGAGGGCCGATCAAGAGAAACCGACTCATTTCAGTAGACCTTCGTAGTTTCGCTGTTGCATCTGAGCGCTGATCTGCTTGACAGTCTCAAGACCAACACCGACGATGATCAAAATCGAAGTACCACCGAATGGGAAGTTCTGGTTAGCGTTCAACAAGGTAAGAGCTACTAGAGGAATCAATGCAACTAGACCTAGGTATATAGAACCAGGGAAAGTAATTCTGCTTAGAACATACTCAAGGTATTCAGTTGTAGGTCGTCCCGCACGAATACCTGGGATGAATCCTCCGTAAGACTTCATGTTCTCGCTTACTTCTTCAGGGTTGAAGGTAATTGATACATAGAAGTATGTGAAGGCGATGATCATTAGGAAATACATCACCATGTATAGCGGCTGGTCACCCTGGGTTAGGTTGTTGTTGATCCAGATAACCCAGTCAGCAACCTTTCCAGCTGCATCTGGGCCATTGAACTGAGCAATTAGACCAGGTAGGTATAGCAAGCTTGATGCGAAGATAACTGGAACAACACCGGCCTGGTTTACCTTGATTGGAAGGTATGTAGCCTGACCACCGTAAGTTCTCTTACCGACCATACGCTTTGCATACTGAACCGGAATACGACGCTGTGATTGTTCAACCAAGATAACTAGCAGAACGATAACAACACCAACTCCGATAACAGCGAGAAGAGTTTCGATTCCACGCTCCTGACCAATCTGGCCAAGGCTTGAAGGGAAACCAGCTGCAACTGAAGCGAAGATCAAAAGTGACATACCGTTACCGATACCACGTTCGGTTACCATTTCAGCAAGCCACATGATTACACCGGTACCAGCTGTCATTGTGATAACCATTAGTGAGATAGCCCACCATGAGTTGTCGCTGAAAACTGGAACTGTACAGTTTGAACCGAATAGCGCACCCTGACGAGCAACAGCAATCAAAGTTGTTGACTGGAGAAGACCAAGACCAATAGTTAGGTAACGGGTGTACTGAGTTAGTTTTGCCTGACCTGCTTGACCTTCTTTATAGAGAGTCTCGAAGCGAGGAATAACAACTCTAAGCAGCTGGGTAATAATCGAAGCCGTAATGTAAGGCATGATTCCCAGAGCAAAGATCGATAGCTGAAGCAAAGCTCCACCGGAGAATAGGTTTACAAGTTCGTAGATGCCTGAGGTGCTGGTGTTACCAGTGTTCAAACATTGCTGCACGTTGCCGTAGTTGACAAATGGCGCAGGGATGAAAGATCCCAAACGATAGATGGCAACGATAGCAATCGTGAACATGAGCTTGTTGCGCAGATCTGGAGTACTAAACGCTCTCTTGATTGCACTAAACATAATTTGTCTCCTGTGGCTAAATACCGGTTAGGTAAATTACTCGGTTACAGATCCGCCGGCAGCAAGAATCTTTGCCTTTGCAGACTCAGATACTTTGTCAACCTTGACGTCAAGTTTAAGGCTAAGTTCGCCCTGGCCTAGTACCTTGACCTTCTCGTTCTTACGAACTGCACCCTTAGCAACTAGTGACGCTACGGTCACTTCGCCACCCTGAGGGTATAACTCAACGATAGTTTCTAGGTTCACAACCTGATATTCAACGCGGAATGGGTTCTTGAAACCACGAAGCTTAGGGGTTCTCATTACTAGACGAACACCACCACCTTCGAAGCCTGGACGAACCTGGTAACGAGCCTTGGTTCCCTTAGTTCCACGACCAGAGGTCTTACCCTTAGATCCTTCACCACGACCAACACGAGTGCGGTCTTTCTTAGAACCTGGAGCTGGACGCAAGTGGTGCAGCTTTAGAAGATTGCTCTTCTCCTGAACCAATGCAGGCTTCTTAGCAACAGTCTTCTTCGCAGCAGCTGGCTTTTCAGCAGCTGCTACCTTTTCGGCTGCAGGCTTCTTCTCAGCAGCAGGCTTAGCAGCAGCTTTAGCAGCGGCTGGCTTTGCAGCTGCAGGCTTCTTTGCTGCAGGCTTTGCTGCGCCTTCGACGTTCTTGTTTTCTTCGCTCATTAGTTGATCTCCTCAACTTTTACTAGGTGCGCAACAGCACGAACCAAACCACGAACAACTAGGCTGTCGTCTTTGACTGTGATGTCGCCGATACGCTTTAGACCTAATGTACGAAGTGAGTCACGCTGACGCTGGCTATTGCCAACACCGCTTTTAACCTGGGTCACTTTTAGACGTGCTGCCATTTTAGGCACCTGCCTTTGCTGCTTCTTTAGCTGCGGCTTGAGCACGAAGTAGACCCTTAGGTGCAACTTCTTCAAGCGTTAGACCACGACGGGCTGCAACTGCTGAAGGCTCTTCAAGCTTCTTCAGTGCTGCAACTGTCGCATGGACAATGTTGATGGTGTTCGCTGATCCCAATGACTTTGAAAGCACATCGTTTACACCGGCACACTCTAGGACTGCACGAACTGGACCACCGGCGATAACACCGGTACCAGCTGACGCAGGACGAAGCAAGACAACACCAGCTGCTGCTTCACCTTGAACTGGGTGAGGAATGGTTCCACCAATGCGAGGTACGCGGAAGAAGCTCTTCTTAGCTTCTTCAACACCCTTAGCAATAGCTGCTGGAACTTCTTTAGCCTTACCGTAACCAACACCAACCATGCCGTTGCCGTCACCGACAACAACTAGAGCTGTGAATGAGAAACGACGACCACCCTGGACAACCTTAGAAACACGGTTGATGGTTACAACACGCTCTAGGAACTGGCTCTTAGTTTCTTCACGGTCACGACGCTCACCACGAGGTGCGCGCTCACGGCTGCCACGACGAGCATCGCGCTCGTTTGTGTCAACAGCAACTGCTTCAACCGGTGTGCTTTCAACTGCAACTGCAGTTTCTTGCTCAGTAGACAAATCTTGCTCCTTGTTTTCGTTACTCACAGAACCAACCCACCTTCACGTGCACCATCAGCAATAGCTGCTACACGACCTGCATACTTGTTACCTCCACGGTCGAATACGACCTCAGAGATTCCAGCAGCCTTGGCACGCTGTGCTAGTAGAAGACCTACGGCCTTTGACTTAGCTGACTTGTCGTCAGATGACTTACGTAGATCTGCTTCCATTGTTGAAGCAGAAGCTAGGGTGTGACCCTGAGCATCGTCAACAATCTGAACGAATACGTGACGAGCTGAACGAGTAACTACTAGACGTGGACGGCTTGCAGTTCCCTCAATCTTCTTACGAAGACGTAGGTGACGGCGACCACGTGCAGCAGATTTGCTCTTACCGCGAGTTTTTGGAGTTAGTCCCATGACTACTTACCTGCCTTTCCGGCCTTGCGACGAACAACTTCGCCTGCGTAACGTACACCCTTGCCCTTGTATGGCTCTGGCTTACGAAGCTTTCTTAGGTTTGCTGCAACTTCACCAACAGCCTGCTTGTCAATTCCTGACACAGTGATCTTGGTGTTTCCCTCAACCTGGAATGTGATTCCCGCTGGTGGCTCAACCATGATTGGGTGTGAGTAACCAAGAGCGAATTCAATACCTGATCCCTTAGCGGTGACACGGTAACCGGTTCCAACGATTTCAAGGCCCTTAGTGAATCCTGTGGTTACGCCTTCAATGTTGTTAGCGATCAGGGTTCTGGTTAGACCGTGAAGTGAACGTGAGTTACGCTCATCGTCAGGACGGGTAACTGTTATAGTTCCCTCTTCAAAAACGATGGTGATAGGTGCAGGAACTGTGTGTGAAAGAGTTCCCTTAGGACCCTTCACATCAATAACCTGACCATCAATCTTTACTTCTACTCCAGCTGGAACTGAAATAGGCATCTTTCCAATACGTGACATGTCTGCTTACCAAACGTAGGCGATAACTTCTCCGCCTACTCCTTTCTTGGTCGCTTGACGGTCAGTTAGTAGCCCTGACGAAGTCGAAAGAATTGCAATACCTAGGCCACCAAGAACACGAGGGATCTCAGTTGACTTTGCGTATACACGCAAGCCAGGCTTTGAAACTCTCTTGATACCTGAGATTGAACGCTCACGGTTAGGACCGTACTTCAGTTCAATGTTTAGGTTCTTGCCAACTTCTGCATCGGTGATGTTGATTGCAGCGATGTAACCCTCTGCCTTCAAGATCTCTGCGATGTTTGCCTTTAGCTTGCTGTACGGCAAGTTAATCTCCTCGTGGAACGCTGAGTTGGCATTGCGCAGCCGGGTCAGGAAATCTGCTACCGGGTCTGTCATTGTCATGTTATTTGTTTCCTTCTTTGTCGGTTTCTGAAAACTTTACGAGTAATCAGACCTATCCAATTAGTAGTTAGTTTTTATCTGCTGTCTTGAACGGGAAGCCTAGAGCTGTTAGCAGCGCACGGCCTTCTGCATCATTTGTAGCTGTGGTTACCAAGGTGATGTCCATACCGCGAGGTCTGTCAACGTTGTCCTGGTTGATTTCGTGGAACATAGTCTGCTCGTTTAGACCGAAGGTGTAGTTACCCTTACCGTCGAACTGCTTGTCTGATAGACCACGGAAGTCACGGATACGAGGAAGAGATAGTGATAGAAGTCTGTCTAGGAATTCCCACATTCTGTCTCCACGCAAAGTTACGTGCGCACCGATTGGCTGGCCTTCACGAAGCTTGAACTGCGCAATAGACTTGCGAGCCAAGTTAACCTGAGGCTTCTGACCGGTGATAGCAGTTAGATCCTTAACCGCGAACTCGATTAGCTTGCCGTCTTTAGCAGCATCGCCAACACCCATGTTCACAACGATCTTGGTTAGACCTGGAACCTGGTGAACGTTCTTGAAGCTGAACATGCTCTGCAGTTCACCCTTGATTTCGTTCTTGTAGCGAGTCTTTAGGCGTGGCTGAATTTTTACGTCAGTCATTAGATTTCCTTACCTGAGCTCTTAGCAATGCGAGTTCTTACGATCTTGCTCTTGCCGTTGGTTGTAACAGTTTCAACCTTTGCACCAATGCGAGTTGCCTTCTTGGTGGTTGGGTCTACTAGAGCTACGTTCGAAATGTGAATCGGAGCTGGCTCAGTTACGATGCCACCATCTGGAACACCCTTAGAGGTTTCAGTTCTACGAACGTGCTTCTTGACTAGGTTTAGGCCATCGACAATAACGCGGTTCTTCTCTTTGTCAATTGACAAAACAGTTCCGGTCTTGCCGCGGTCGCCACCACGTGCCTGAGTCTTACCAGTAATAAGAATTACTGTGTCACCCTTTTTGATTGTGGCCATGATTAAATAACCTCCGGTGCTAGCGAGATGATCTTCATGAACTTCTTGTCACGAAGCTCACGACCAACTGGACCGAAGATGCGTGTGCCCTGAGGCTCGCCGTCCTTCTTGATGATCACAGCTGCGTTCTCGTCAAACTTGATGTATGAGCCGTCTGGACGACGGACTTCCTTCTTTGTGCGAACGATAACCGCCTTTACGACGTCACCCTTCTTTACGCTGCCACCAGGAATTGCGTCCTTAACAGTTGCAACGACGACATCACCGATACTTGCGTAACGACGACCCGAGCCACCGAGGATACGGATAGCAAGAAGCTCTTTGGCACCGGTGTTATCGGCAACCTTCATTCTCGATTCTTGTTGTAACATTCCATATCTCCTATTACTTGGCCTTCTCGACGATCTCGACTAGACGCCAACGCTTGGTTGCCGACAATGGTCGAGTCTCGTGAATGACTACTAGGTCACCAATTCCAGCAGTGTTGCCTTCATCGTGAGCCTTGATCTTGGTGGTGCGGCGAATAACCTTGCCGTAAAGCGGGTGCTTTACACGGTCTTCAACCTCAACCACGATGGTCTTGTTCATCTTGTCGCTGACTACATAGCCACGACGAGACTTACGGTCACCGCGATCTAGAGTTTCTGTAACTTCAGCCATGGTTATGCCTCCTCAGTTTCTGCCGGTGTAGCCGACTTTGCCTTTGCAGCCTTAGCTGGCTTCTCTGTAGCAGCAGGTGCGGCCACAACAGCACGGATACCTAGTTCACGCTCACGCATAACAGTGAAGATACGAGCGATGTCGCGCTTTACTGCCTTGATGCGGCCGTGGCTTTCTAGCTGTCCGGTAGCTGATTGAAAACGTAGGTTGAAAAGTTCTTCCTTCGCCTTCTTTAGTTCTTCGACCAAAACTGCATCTTCAATTAGATCTAGATCAGTGGTGGTTAGATTCTTTGAACCGATAGTCATTATGCGTCACCTTCTTCACGCTTGATGATGCGAGCCTTTAGTGGAAGCTTGTGAATTGCACGAGTTAGTGCCTCGCGTGCAACTTCTTCGCTCACACCAGCTAGTTCGAACATCACGCGACCCGGCTTTACGTTTGCAATCCACCACTCAGGTGAACCCTTACCGGAACCCATACGAGTTTCCGCAGGCTTCTTGGTTAGTGGACGGTCTGGGAATATGTTGATCCAAACTTTTCCACCACGCTTGATGTGACGAGTCATAGCAATACGTGCAGATTCAATCTGACGGTTGGTTACATACGCAGGTGTAATTGCCTGGATGCCCCACTCGCCGAATGAAACCTTGGTACCACCAGTTGCTGCACCACTACGCTTTGGGTGGTGTTGCTTACGGTGCTTTACTTTACGAGGAATCAACATGATTATGCCTTTGCGCTTTCTGCTGGACGACGGCCACGGCCTTCGCGATCGCTACGAACTGGCTTTGCATTTGCCTGCTCGATAGCTAGCTCCTTGTTGGTGATGTCACCCTTGTAGATCCATACCTTTACACCGATACGACCGAAAGTGGTCTTAGCTTCGTAGAAGCCGTAATCGATGTTGGCACGAAGTGTGTGTAGAGGAACTCGACCTTGACGGTAGAACTCTGAGCGGCTCATTTCTGCTCCACCTAGACGACCTGAACACTGAACACGGATACCCTTAGCACCCTGACGCTCAGCACCCTGCATACCCTTACGCATTGCACGACGGAAAGCAACACGAGCTGCTAGCTGTTCTGCAATACCCTGGGCTACCAACTGTGCATCCATCTCAGGGTTTTTAACCTCAAGGATGTTTAGCTGGATCTGCTTGTTGGTGAGCTTCTCTAGATCGGTGCGGATAGCTTCAGCTTCCTGACCACGACGACCGATAACAAGACCTGGACGAGCAGTGTGAATGTCAACACGAACACGGTCACGAGTACGCTCGATCTCGATGTGTGAAACACCTGCACGGTCTAGACGCTCAGTTAGAAGAATACGGATACGGATATCTTCAGCAACGTAGTCCTTGTAGCGCTGGCCAACCTTAGTTGAATCAGCGAACCAACGTGAACGGTGGTCTGTTGTGATACCTAGTCGGAAACCGTAAGGATTTACCTTCTGACCCATTACTTGGTCCTCGCCTTCTGTGCAGTTGCCTTAGCGACAATCTCGTCTGGAGTTGAAACAACAACTGTGATGTGGCTAGTGCGCTTCAAGATCTGAGCAGAACGTCCCTGAGCACGAGGCATGAATCTCTTCATGGTCGCACCTTCGTCAACGAATGCTGCTGAAATGATTAGGTCTGCCTCATCGAAACGAACGTTAGCTGCATCAGCCTTCACTCTTGCGTTAGCAACAGCAGAAGCGATTAGCTTGTTCACTGGCTCGGCAGCTGCCTGAGGAGCAAACTTCATCAGAGCAAGTGCTTCTTCAGCGCTCTTGCCACGGATTAGGTTCACAACACGACGTGCCTTCTGAGGTGTGATACGAACACTGCGTAATTTAGCGGTAGCTTCCATGATTACTTCCTGCGACCCTTCTTGTCGTCCTTCACATGCCCTCGGAAGGTGCGGGTAGGTGCGAATTCACCGAGCTTGTGACCAACCATGGTCTCGCTCACGAATACTGGGATGTGCTTGCGGCCATCGTGCACCGCGATGGTGTGACCCAGCATGGCTGGAACAATCATCGAGCGACGTGACCAGGTCTTGATCACGTTCTTGGTGTTAGCTTCGTTCTGCTTGGCTACCTTCTTGAAAAGGTGGTCATCAACGAAAGGACCTTTTTTTAGACTTCTTGGCATATTCTTCTAGCTCCTACTAGTGGCTTCCACGTGGACGACGGCGAACAATCATCTTGTCGCTAGGCAACTTCTTCTTACGGGTACGACCTTCAGCTTGACCCCAAGGGCTTACTGGGTGACGTCCACCAGAAGTCTTACCTTCACCACCACCGTGTGGGTGGTCGACTGGGTTCATGGCAACACCACGGACAGTTGGGCGAACACCCTTCCATCTCATACGTCCTGCTTTACCCCAGTTGATGTTTGACTGCTCAGCGTTACCGACTTCACCGATGGTTGCACGGCAACGAGCATCGACGTTACGGATTTCACCTGAAGGCAAACGTAGCTGAGCCATGCCGCCATCTTTAGCAACTAGACGAACAGCAGCACCTGCTGATCGACCCATCTTGGCTCCACCACCTGGCTTTAGCTCGATTGCGTGGATAACGGTACCAACCGGAATGTTCTTCAAAGGAAGAGCGTTACCTGGCTTGATGTCCGCTGATGGACCCTGCTCAATACGGTCACCCTGCTTTAGCTTGTTAGGAGCGATGATGTATCGCTTCTCGCCATCTGCGTAGTGAAGTAGTGCAATACGTGCAGTACGGTTCGGGTCATACTCGATGTGTGCAACAGTAGCTGGCACGCCATCCTTGTCGTGACGACGGAAGTCGATCACGCGATACATACGCTTGTGACCACCACCGATGTGACGAGTAGTAATACGACCTGATGCGTTACGACCACCAGTTTTTGGAAGTGGACGTAGTAGTGACTTCTCAGGAGTGGTTCTAGTTACTTCAGAAAAATCTGAAACAGATGAACCACGACGACCTGGAGTCGTTGGCTTATATTTACGAATTCCCATTTATCTCTCGCCCTTAACCGATGTTGCTAAACAAGTCGATGGTGCCGCTCTTCAAAGTGATGATTGCGCGCTTGGTGTCCTTGCGCTTACCCAATCCAAACTTTGTCTTACGGGTCTTACCAATGCGGTTCAAAGTGTTAACTGATGCAACCTTGACGTTGAAGATAACTTCAACAGCCTGCTTGATCTCAGTCTTGTTTGAACGTGGATCTACTTCGAAGGTGTACTTACCCATATCAATGAGGTTGTATGACTTCTCGGAAACGATTGGACGAATAATGACATCTCTTGGGTTCTTGTTTACTGCAGTCATTTTTACGCCTCCTTCTTTGAGTTAGCGGTGAACTCTTCAATAGCTGACTTTGTGAAAACTAAGTCATCAGAGTTCAAGATGTCGTACGCGTTTAGCTGGTCAACTGGAAGAACGTGAACGTTCTTTAGGTTGCGCAAGCTTAGGTAGCTAATCTCATCAGTGCGATCTAGAACAACTAGCACGTTCTTCTGCTTGGTGAACATAGCAAGGTAAGCCTGAGCTGCCTTAGTTGAAGGCTTGTCGCTTAGACCAAGGGACTCTACTACGTGAAGACGGTTGTTACGAGCTCTGTCAGTTAGTGCCTGACGAACTGCAGCAGCCTTCATCTTCTTAGGAGTTCTCTGGTCGTAGTCACGAGGCTTAGGACCGTGAGTGATGTAACCACCACGCATCTGAGGAGCACGTAGGGAACCCTGACGAGCACGTCCAGTTCCCTTCTGTGCGAAAGGCTTCTTACCAGTTCCTGAAACTTCACCGTGACGCTTGGTTGACTGTGTGCCCTGGCGAGCAGCAGCCATCTGAGCGACAACAACCTGGTGAACTAGAGGAATGCTGATGTTGACATCGAACAGAGCTGCATCAAGTTCAACTGAACCTGACTTCTTACCCTGTACGTCTAATACATCTACGTTAGCCATGAGAATTATGCACCCTTCTTCACTGCGTTACGAACGAATACAAGTGATCCCTTTGAGCCAGGAACTGCACCCTTGACAAGTAGTAGACCCTTTTCAGCGTCGATACCGTGGATAGATAGGTTCAAGGTTGTGACCTTGTCCTGACCCATACGTCCAGCCATCTTGGTTCCCTTGAAAACACGACCAGGAGAAGTACCAGCACCGATAGATCCAGGCTTACGGTGGTTACGGTGTGAACCGTGGGAAGCACCAACACCGTGGAAACCGTGACGCTTCATGTGACCTGCGAAACCTTTACCCTTGCTAGTTCCAACAACGTCAACGAACATGCCAACTTCAAAAACCTCAACACCAAGTTCCTGACCAACTTCATAAGTGTCAGCGTCTAGTGTTCTGATTTCTGCAAGGTGACGACGAGGAGTTGAACCAGACTTAGCAAACTGACCTGCATCAGGCTTGTTAACTTTGCGTGGGTCGATAGCTCCGTAAGCGATCTGGATTGCTGTGTAACCATCGTTCTCAAGATTCTTGATCTGAGTGATTACGTTTGAACCAGCTTCAATAACAGTGATTGGGACCATCTTGTTGTTGGCGTCCCATGCCTGGGTCATACCGAGCTTAGTGCCCAGTAGGCCCTTCACAATACGTGTAGTAGTCATCTTCTTTTCCTTAGAGCTTGATCTCGATGTTGACATCGGCTGGAAGGTCGAGGCGCATCAAAGAGTCAACTGCCTTAGGAGTTGGGTTGATGATATCGATCAAGCGCTTGTGGGTGCGCATCTCGAAGTGCTCGCGGCTGTCCTTGTATTTGTGAGGTGAACGAATCACCGCAATAACATTCTTCTCAGTAGGTAGTGGTACTGGACCAACAACCTTCGCACCCGCACGGGTAACGGTTTCTACGATCTTTCGAGCTGAAGAATCGATGATCTCGTGATCGTACGACTTCAGTCGAATGCGGATCTTCTGATCTGCCATTAGGACTCGCTTTCTTGACGTCTAAGACGTCAATAACTAGCAGCACTTTTTGATATGCACCACTATTTATCTGTCAAACCCAGTTACCTGGGGCACTGCTCCGACCCACGCACTCGGGAGTGTCGCGAGCCAGGCTCACTTCAATCTCAAATACATACTTCGGTAAATTTTTGGCTCAGCTGCGGCCGGACCCGTTTTAGCGGTTCACTACTGCCTGCAGTGGATCATCCAGAAAGGACGACATCACATGAACTTTTCAATCTTGGCACAACTACCCGTGTCAATGCAAGTCCGAGACAAGAAAAACCCTAATATTCGAACATTTATGTCCAAGCCGAAAAGCCGTCCACCCGACAGACTATTCTCATGACAATCTTTGAATTCTCAGCCTGGCTGAACATCCTGGTCCTAGCCCTAGTCGCCTGTTTCCAAATAGCCCTCATTTCTGGTGCTCCCTGGGGAGAATATGCCTTTGGCGGCCAAAACAAAGGGGTTTTGCCTAATCGGCTCAGAGTTGGCTCAGTAATCACAACTTTTCTCTATCTTGGGATGGCCGGGCACTATCTAGCCCAAATAGGTGATTTTCCTAAACTATTGGGTCCTGAACTGAACCAGCTAGCCAACTGGGCCATTGTTGGACTCAATGCCCTAGCCCTGATCATGAACACCATCACCCCTAGCAAAAAGGAAAGAATGATTTGGGCTCCGGTGGCATTGGTGCTGCTGGGAACCAGCCTCGTTATTGCCTTGAACTAGAAGAGCTCTTAATAAATAAAGAACCCCAGACCATAAGGCCTGGGGTTCTTTATTGAGTTTCTAGAACTACTTGGTGATCTTGGTTACTGTACCAGCACCAACTGTGCGGCCACCTTCACGGATAGCGAAGCGAAGACCCTCTTCCATAGCAATTGGCTGAATCAGCTCAACTGACATTTCGGTGGTGTCGCCAGGCATAACCATTTCAGTACCTGCAGGTAGCTGGATAACACCAGTTACGTCAGTGGTACGGAAGTAGAACTGTGGACGGTAGTTTGCGTAGAACGGGTTGTGACGGCCACCCTCATCCTTTGAAAGGATATAGACGTTAGCGTCAAAGCCAGTGTGAGGTGTGATTGAAGAAGGCTTGCATACAACCTGGCCACGCTCTACATCTTCACGCTTGGTTCCACGTAGCAATAGACCTACGTTTTCACCAGCTTCTGCGTAGTCAAGTAGCTTACGGAACATTTCGATTCCGGTAACGGTAGTCTTCTGCTTCTCGCGGATACCAACGATTTCAACTTCGTCGTTAACCTTGATCTGACCACGCTCGATCTTTCCAGTGATAACAGTTCCACGACCAGTGATGGTGAAAACGTCTTCAACAGGCATCAAGAATGCTTTGTCCAAGTCGCGAACAGGCTCTGGTACGTTGGCGTCAACTGCGTCCATTAGGTCTAGAACGGTCTGACCCCATGTAGCGTCGCCTTCTAGAGCCTTTAGAGCTGAAACCTGTACTACAGGAGCGTCGTCGCCTGGGAACTCGTACATTGAAAGAAGTTCGCGAACTTCCATCTCTACTAGCTCAAGGATTTCCTTGTCAGCAACCATGTCTGCCTTGTTTAGAGCTACAACGATGTATGGAACACCAACCTGACGAGCAAGAAGCACGTGCTCCTTGGTCTGAGGCATAGGACCATCAGTTGCTGCTACTACAAGAATCGCACCATCCATCTGAGCTGCACCAGTAATCATGTTCTTGATGTAGTCAGCGTGACCTGGAGCATCTACGTGAGCGTAGTGACGCTTCTCAGTCTGGTACTCAACGTGTGAGATGTTGATCGTAATACCACGCTGCTTTTCTTCAGGTGAGTTGTCGATCTGGTCGAACGCTGAAGCTGTGTTCAGTGTTGGATATTTGTCGTGAAGCACCTTGGTGATTGCTGCAGTCAAAGTGGTCTTACCGTGGTCAACGTGACCGATAGTACCGATATTGACGTGCGGCTTGGTGCGCTCGAATTTCGCCTTTGCCATTTATGGTCCTCCTCAGGACTCGTTGTTTTCCCACGGGCACACTTTATGCCCTTTGGTTTTTGGGTTTACAGAATTTATATTCTAGTCAGAAAAGTAGGTTCTAGGTAGTCCTAGAGCTTACTCCCCCTTGTTCTTTTGTACGATTTCGTCAGCAACAGCTCTCGGGACCTCTGAATAGGACTCGAAAGTCATTGAGTAGACCGCACGACCCGAAGTCTTCGAGCGTAGGTCTCCAACGTAACCGAACATCTCTGACAGTGGAACTAGGGCGCGAACGACCTTGACGCCAGAGGCGTCATCCATTGCCTGAATTTGACCACGTCTTGAGTTGAGGTCACCGATGACGTCTCCCATGTATTCCTCTGGGGTACGTACTTCGACGGCCATCAGTGGCTCAAGTAGCGTTGGTTGTGCCATTCTCGAAGCTTCTTTATAAGCAATCGATCCGGCGATCTTGAAAGCCATTTCAGATGAGTCAACATCGTGATATGCACCATCAAGAAGAGTTGCCTTTACACCCACAACTGGGTATCCGGCTAGAGTTCCAACTAGCATCGCATCGCGAATACCAGCGTCAACGCTTGGGATGTACTCACGTGGAACACGACCACCAGTCACTGAGTTTACGAACTCGTAAGTCTTGTCACCCTCAACCTCCATAGGCTCCAGTTTGATCTGGATCTTGGCGAACTGACCTGAACCACCGGTCTGCTTCTTGTGAGTGTAATCATATTTTTCTACTGTGCGCTTTAGAGTCTCGCGGTAGGCAACCTGAGGCTTACCAACGTTAGCCTCAACCTTGAACTCACGACGCATTCTGTCAACCAGGATGTCAAGGTGTAGTTCACCCATACCTGAGATAACAGTCTGACCAGTTTCCTGATCCTGCTCAACGCGGAAGGTTGGGTCTTCTTCAGCAAGCTTCTGAATAGCTAGACCTAGCTTTTCCTGGTCGCCCTTAGTCTTTGGCTCAATCGCAACAGAGATAACTGGCTCTGGGAAAGTCATTGACTCAAGAACAACTGGGTTTGCCTTGTCACAAAGAGTGTCACCGGTTGTGGTGTCCTTTAGACCAATAGCTGCGTAGATGTGTCCAGCGGTTACAGTCTCAACAGGGTTCTCCTTGTTGGCGTGCATCTGGAACAACTTACCGATACGTTCGTTACGGTCCTTAGTTGCGTTTAGAACCTGGTCACCCTGAGATGCCTGTCCTGAGTAAACGCGAATGTAAGTTAGACGACCGAAGAATGGGTGAGTCATAACCTTGAAAGCAAGAGCAGCAAATGGCTCTGTTGACTTAGGCTCGCGACGGATGATCTTCTCTTCATCACGAACATCGTGACCTTCAACAGCTGGAACATCCAGTGGTGAAGGAAGGTAGTCGATAACAGCGTCAAGCATTGGCTGAACACCCTTGTTCTTGAAAGCAGAACCACAAAGAACTGGATACAAAGTTGAAGTAACGGTTAGCTTACGGATAGCACCCTTGATTTCAGCAACGGTTAGCTCTTCGCCAGCAAAGTACTTCTCCATAAGAGCGTCATCTGCTTCAGCAACGGTTTCCAAAAGCATCTTGCGGTACTCATCAGCCTTAGCTTGCATTTCAGCAGGAATAGCTTCGATCTCGTACTTAGCTCCAAGCTCAACATCTCCACGCCAGGTTAGAGCGCGCATTTCAACTAGGTCAATAACACCTTCGAAAGTTGACTCAGCACCGATAGGTAGCTGGATAACTAGTGGCTTAGCACCTAGACGCTTGATAATGGTGTCTACTGTGAAGTAGAAGTCAGCACCAAGCTTGTCCATCTTGTTTACGAAACAGATACGAGGAACGTCGTACTTGTCAGCTTGACGCCAAACGGTTTCTGACTGAGGCTCAACACCTTCTTTACCATCGAATACAGCAACAGCACCATCTAGAACACGAAGTGAACGCTCAACTTCAACAGTGAAGTCAACGTGACCTGGGGTGTCAATGATGTTGATCTGGTTCTTGTTCCAGAAACAGGTGGTCGCAGCTGAGGTAATGGTAATTCCACGTTCCTGCTCCTGCTCCATCCAGTCCATGGTTGCAGCACCATCGTGCACTTCACCGATCTTGTGTGTGATACCGGTGTAGTACAAAATACGCTCAGTAGTTGTAGTCTTACCGGCGTCAATGTGCGCCATGATACCGATGTTGCGTACCTTGTTTAGGTCCGTTAGAACTTCTTGGGCCACGATGGTCCTCCGAATTAGATGTTGGGTTTACTTACTTAATTGAACATCCGCTTGCTAAACAAAAGGTTAACAAGCGGAGGTTCTTGATTTCTACCAGCGGTAGTGAGCGAAAGCCTTGTTTGATTCAGCCATCTTGTGTGTGTCTTCGCGACGCTTAACAGCAGCGCCTAGACCATTAGATGCATCCAAGATCTCGTTCATCAAACGCTCAGTCATAGTCTTTTCACGACGAGCCTTTGCGTAGCCAACCAACCAGCGAAGAGCCAAAGTGTTTGCACGGTGTGCCTTTACTTCAACTGGAACCTGGTAGGTAGAACCACCAACACGACGTGAGCGAACCTCAACTGTTGGACGAACATTGTCTAGAGCTTTCTTTAGAAGAACTACTGCGTCTGCACCGCTCTTGGTAGCTGCTCCTGAAAGTGCACCATAAACGATTGACTCAGCAACGCTCTTCTTGCCATCAAGAAGAATCTTGTTGACCAAAGTAGTTACAACTTGTGAACCATATACTGGGTCAGAGACCACAGGCTTCTTGGTTATAGGACCTTTACGAGGCATTACTTACCCTTCTTTGCACCGTATTGGCTACGAGCCTGCTTACGGTTCTTAACTGCCTGGGTGTCTAGTGCACCACGGACGATCTTGTAACGAACACCAGGAAGGTCCTTCACACGACCACCACGGACTAGCACCATTGAGTGCTCCTGAAGGTTGTGACCTTCGCCTGGAATGTAGGCGGTAACTTCAATACCGTTTGAAAGCTTCACACGAGCCACCTTACGTAGAGCCGAGTTCGGCTTCTTAGGGGTGGTGGTGTACACACGGGTACATACTCCGCGGCGCTGTGGGCTGGCCTTAAGTGCTGGCGTCTTTGACTTACTAGCCTTAGCGCTGCGACCCTTGCGGACCAACTGCTGAATTGTTGGCACTGCTTCTCCTTGTTTTTACCTCGGTTTCCCGAGAGTTTGGTTACTTCTTGTCTCTTTTTAGACACAGCGGATGCTGTATCAAAAACCTGTGTGGCCCTCAGGAGCTAAATCACTTGAGCTTTAGGGCTGGGTTTGGTCTAAACACAAACCTTGCCTAGCCTACTGAAATAACTCCTGTGGGTCAAACGGATTCTTTAGTCTTCTTTCTTGGCTGTCCAGTCGTCTAGATCAGCGCTAAATAGGTTAGCTGCAGAGAATTCCTCAGCCGCCTCGGTAGCCACAGGGGCATCCCAGATGCGATTAGGGTATCTAGCGGCCTTAGCCTCTTCAGTTCCCTGAACATCAACATCGCGGTAGCGCTTTAGCCCAGTACCTGCTGGGATCAACTTACCAATGATGACGTTCTCCTTTAGACCCTCAAGCTTGTCTTCTCTGCGGTCTAGGGCTGCCTGAGTCAAAACTCGGGTAGTTTCCTGGAACGAAGCAGCTGACAACCATGACTGAGCAGCCAGAGAAGCACGGGTCATACCCATAACTTCCTGACGAGCAGAAGCTGGCTTTGAACCAGCCTTCTGAGCTTCACGGTTCTTAGCCTGGAATCTGGTGCGGTCGATAACTTCACCTGGAAGCATGTCGGTCTCACCTGATTCGATGACGGTAACCTTACCCAGCATCTGACGAACGATGACCTCAAGGTGCTTATCGTGTAGCGGCACACCCTGTGAACCATAGATCGCCTGAACACCACGGATGATTTCGAACGCAGCCCACTTAGGACCAAGTACCGATAGCACAGCGTGTGGGTTAGGAGTTCCATCGATGACGTATTCGCCCTGACCTACCCAGTCACCAGGCTGAACCAAAAGTTCTGATTCAATCTCGGCTGCGTTGATAGTTGCGATCTTGTCTTTCGGTGAAAGCTTCGCGAAGGTCTTAGAAGTTGAACGGCTGAACGCGTAGTTCTGTGCGATCTTGTCAGCTTCTTCTTGACCTTCTTCTGAAGGAGTGATGAAGACATCAACTTCCTTCACGATTGCGAACTTCGCAACTAGGTCGTTAGCATTTAGAACCTTACCTGCTTCAACCTTTGCCTTCTTTAGCTTCGCTAGAGCTTCAGAGTCAGACACTGGGTAAGCAATAAGACCATCTGCAAGGACCTTGCCGTTAGAAACAACGTCACCGACCTTTACAAATACGCGCTGCTTTGACTTGTTACCGTCGTGAGCGAAAGGAACAAGTTCATACTTGACCTTTGACATTGTGCTCTTAGCCTTCTTGTTCTCGGCTGTGACTTCCTGCAACTTAGCGTCAGTTAGGTTGATGCCTGGCTCCAAACGAGGAGTAACAGTGCGGTCAACTTCAACTTCAATAAAGTCATCAGTGATCTTGGTAACAGTTCCAGCTTCCTGAACAATGAGAGCCTTACCAGCTTTCAATGTGTCAGCAACCTTAGCGCCGTCCTTGTCGTCAACTGCGAAAATCACCTGAGCGAAGATCTTGTTCTTAGTGGTCTTCTCATCCTTCGCATCAACTTCAGCAATTTCACGGATGGTCACATCGCCACGGCAAACAGTGAACACACGACCAGAAGCCTTAAGCTCGATGCGACCTGGCCAGAAGGCTAGAACACCGACCTTACCCTGACGCCAACCTGGACGAGCTTCTAGCAAGTCGGTAACACCAGTAAGACCCTGAGTGATGTCATAAGAAATCAGACGCTCAACACGAACCTTCTGACCACCGATTGACTTCAAGATAGTTCTCTTAGTAGTCGCAGATGCAGCACCACCGGTGTGGAAAGTACGCATTGTTAGCTGGGTACCTGGCTCACCAATTGACTGAGCAGCGATGATACCGATAGCTTCACCAAGCTCAACCGGCTGGTTGGTAGCAAGGGAAACACCGTAACAAGCAGCACAAACACCAGAAAGAGCGTCACAGGTAAATACTGAACGGATCTTTACGGTTTCAACATCAGCAGCCTTTAGGTTGTTGATGACCTGAAGGTTAATTGAGTCATTGCGCTTAGCAACAAGCGTTGAACCAACCTTCACATCTTCAGCCAACTGACGCTGCATAACTGAAAGCTCGATGTTTTGATCATCCCAAGCACCATCAACGTCCTTTAGAGACTTCTCTAGGAAACGAGTTGTGCCACAGTCTGGATCGCGAACGATAACATCCTGAGCTACGTCAACTAGACGACGGGTTAGATACCCTGCAGCAGAAGTCTTCATCGCAGTATCAGCGTTACCCTTACGAGCACCGGTTGCGTTAATGAAGTATTCAGAAGCGGTTAGACCTACTAGGTAGTTACCCTTAACAGGCATCGGAGCGAAGTCACCAGAAGATGTTGCAACTGGTCCACGCATACCTAGAACAGAACGAACCTGAATCCAGTTACCACGAGCACCCGATTCAACCATCATGCGGATCGCGTTACCCATAGGCATTTCTTGCTGCAGGATTTCCTGAATTTCGTTGGTTCTCTTGAACCATAGAGCTCCAAGTTCGTCACGACGCTCTAGGTCAGTAATACCACCTAGGTCGAATGACTCTTGAATCTTGGTGTGTTCTTTTTCACCATCAAGAATCATCTTCGCGCGTAGCTTGTCGAACTTACCTTCAGAGTCGAAGTTTGCATCCGAGATAGCCATCGAAACACCTGAACGAGTAGCCCAGTAGAAACCAGCATCCTTGATACGGTCAAGAGCCTGAGCAACTTCTGTACGCTCGTGAAGCTCAACCATTTCAGTCAAGATCTGGCTGATCTGCTTCTTGCCGACCTGAGTCTGGTTCCACTTGAATCCAGCTGGAAGAGTCTCAGCAAACAGTGTGCGACCAAGAGTTGTTTCCTTGATTTCACCCTGCATACGAATCTTCACTAGAGCCTGAAGATCTAGGTTGTGTGAATCGAATGCAAGCTGAGCTTCAGCAACAGAACCGAATACACGACCCTCACCCATCGCTCCTTCTTTGACAGTAGTCATGAAGAAAAGACCAATGATCATATCCTGTGAAGGAGTAGCAACTGGCTTACCATCTGAAGGCTTCAAGATGTTGTTAGAAGCAAGCATTAGTAGACGTGCTTCTGCCTGAGCCTCAACTGATAGCGGTAGGTGGACAGCCATCTGGTCACCGTCGAAGTCAGCGTTGAACGCAGCACAAACCAACGGGTGCAGCTGGATAGCCTTACCTTCAACCAATAGTGGTTCGAAAGCCTGGATACCTAGACGGTGAAGTGTAGGAGCACGGTTTAGTAGTACTGGACGCTCGCGAATAACTTCTTCTAGAACATCCCAAACCTGTGGACGGCTACGCTCAACCATACGCTTAGCGCTCTTGATGTTCTGGGCAATACCCTGATCAACTAGACGCTTCATTACATATGGCTTGAATAGTTCCAACGCCATGATCTTTGGAAGACCACACTGGTGCATCTTCAACTGAGGACCAACAACGATAACTGAACGACCTGAGTAGTCAACACGCTTACCCAATAGGTTCTGACGGAAACGACCCTGCTTACCCTTTAGCAAGTCAGATAGAGACTTCAGTGGGCGGTTACCAGTTCCAGTAACCGGACGTCCACGACGTCCGTTATCGAACAATGCATCCACAGCTTCTTGAAGCATGCGCTTTTCGTTGTTCAAGATGGTCTTAGGAACAGCACCTAGATCAATGAAACGCTTTAGACGGTTGTTACGGTTGATCACACGACGGTATAGATCGTTTAGGTCAGAGGTAGCAAAGCGGCCACCATCTAGCTGAACCATTGGACGAATTTCCGGTGGAAGAACAGGCAGAACATCTAGAACCATTGAAGTGGTTGGAGTTGATGACTGTAGGAATGATGAAACAACCTTCAGACGCTTAATAGCCTGAGTCTGCTTTGATCCCTTGTTGTCAGCAATTTCCTTCTTAAGCTCTTCAGCAGTTCCTGCTAGGTCGAACTCTGCTAGTACCTGCTGGATTGCAAGAGCACCAATCTCAGTGATGACATAGTCACCGTAGTAGTAGTCGAAGTAATCGAATAGCACGTCGTTCTGGATTAGATCGCCCTGCTCTGCAAGTAGGAACTGTCTCCAGGCTAGGTGCTCTTTCTGAAGTGAGTTAGGACGTTCTAGGCGTGCGTACTCACGAACAATCTTCTCTGTCTTCTTGCGGAAGTCATTGATACGAGTGTTTACGATCTTCTGAGCAGCTGCTTCACGAACTACCCCATCTTTACCTTCAGCAATAACTGCAGTGAAAGGCTTGTCTAGGTAGTTCTTCGGGTCATCAATTTCCATCTTGATCATCTGATCAATTGACTTGTGGAACTGAGCGTCAACCCAAACCGGAGCTTCCCATAACTTAACAGCAGTCTGAAGTTCTAGACCTTCACCGGTTAGGAAGTCGTATTCTTCTTGAGCAAGTTCCATCATCTCGGCAAAACGAGAATCAAGAGTCTGCTTCACACGCTGGGTGTAGTCATCCTTGATTAGAGCCCAATCAACTTCCTTGCCATCTGTGTCAATTTCCATAACACGGTAAGCAGCAAAGTAAATGATCTTTTCTAGATCTTTAGGAGCCATGTTTAGTAGGTAACCCAAACGGCTAGGAACACCCTTGAAGTACCAGATGTGAGTAACAGGAGCAGCAAGCTCAATGTGACCCATACGCTCACGACGTACAGATGACTTTGTTACCTGAACACCACAGCGCTCACAGACGATGTCCTTGAAACGTACACGCTTGTACTTGCCACAAGAACATTCCCAGTCCTTGGTAGGACCGAAGATCTTTTCACAGAAAAGACCGTCCTTCTCAGGCTTTAGGGTTCTGTAGTTAATGGTTTCTGGCTTCTTGACTTCACCGTTAGACCAAGATCTAATGTCATCTGAGGTAGCTAGACCAATTCGTAGGGAGCTAAATGTTTCGACGTCCATATTTATTCTTTTCTCTCTAGATTCGCTTAGAAGTAGGTAGGGTCAGTGTCGTTAGACAAAGACTCGTTACGGGATAGGTTGATGCCGTCCATAGACTCAGTTGCCATGTCGCGCTCGTATTCTTCGTCCTTCAAAGTCACAATCGCACCCTCAGCGTTGAGAACCTCAACGTTTAGAGCTAGTGATTGCATTTCCTTTGCAAGAACGCGGAATGACTCTGGGATACCAGGAGCCTGAATGTTATCGCCCTTAACGATGGCTTCATAAGTCTTAACACGACCTGTGATGTCATCTGACTTGATGGTTAGCAACTCTTGAAGAGTGTGTGCTGCACCATAAGCCTGAAGAGCCCAAACTTCCATCTCACCGAATCTCTGTCCACCGAACTGAGCCTTACCACCAAGTGGTTGCTGGGTGATCATTGAGTAAGGACCTGTTGAACGAGCGTGAATCTTGTCATCCACTAAGTGGTGAAGCTTCAAGATATACATGTAACCAACAGAGATAGGCATTGGGAATGGCTCACCTGAGCGACCATCGAACAGTCTTGCCTTACCGGTCTTGTCAACCAGCTTCTGACCATCACGGTTAGGAAGTGTTGAGTCTAGAAGACCGATGATGTCATCCTTGTGTGCACCGTCGAAGATCGGGGTTGCAACCTTGGTGCCAGGAGCTGCTGAGTGCAACTCTTCGCTTAGGTGTTCTGCCCACTTCGCACCAGGCTTGATTTCCCAACCCTGCTTCGCAATCCAACCTAGGTGTGTTTCTAGAACCTGACCGAAGTTCATTCGTCCTGGAATACCTAGTGGGTTCAAGATGATATCAACCGGAGTTCCATCTTCAAGGAACGGCATGTCTTCAACTGGAAGGATCTTAGAGATAACACCCTTGTTTCCGTGACGACCTGCAAGCTTGTCACCTTCGGTGATCTTACGCTTCTGAGCAATGTGAACAACAACTCTCTGGTTCACACCAGCAGCCATTTCATCTTCACCTGACTCAGCATCGAAAACAGTAACAGCAATAACTGTTCCAGCTTCACCGTGAGGCACCTTCAAAGAGGTGTCGCGAACTTCGCGGCTCTTCTCGTTGAAGATAGCTCTAAGCAAACGCTCTTCAGCTGAAAGCTCGGTTTCACCCTTAGGGGTAACCTTTCCAACCAAGATATCTCCTGGACGAACTTCAGCACCAACGCGGATGATTCCACGCTCGTCTAGCTGAGCCAAAGCTTCCATAGATACGTTAGGAAGATCTGCAGTGATCTCTTCCTTACCTAGCTTGGTGTCTCTAGCTTCAACTTCGTGAGCTTCGATGTGGATAGAAGACAGAGTGTCATCTTTGACCAGTGATTGGCTCAAGATAATCGCGTCTTCGAAGTTGTGACCTTCCCAAGGCATGAATGCAACTAGCAGGTTCTTACCCAGTGCTAGTTCTCCCTGATCGGTTGCTGGACCATCGGCTAGAGTTTCTCCAACTTCAACCTTCTGACCAACAGAAACAATTGCACGCTGGTTGATTGCAGTTCCCTGGTTTGAACGTTCGAACTTGCGAAGAAGATACTTCTCCTGCTTGTTATCGTCGCCTCTAACCACGATTCTGTCAGCGTCAACTTCTTCAACAACACCAGCACTTCTTGAAAGAAGAACTGCGTGTGAATCCATTGCAGCTGCACGCTCCATACCGGTACCAACTAGTGGTGCTTCGCTACGGATTAGTGGAACTGCTTGACGTTGCATGTTCGCACCCATCAAAGCACGTGATGAGTCATCGTGCTCTAGGAATGGGATCAAAGATGTTGAAACAGAAGCAAGCTGACGAGGTGAGATATCAATGTAATCAACCTGGTCGTTGTCAACTTCAACAACATCACCCTTGAAACGAGCGAATACCTTCTTGTTAGCAAAAGTCTTGTCAGCGTTAAGTGGAACATCAGCTCCACCAATAACCTTGCCGTCTTCTTCTGCTGCATCTAGGTAATCGATCTTGCCTGAAACTTTTCCGTTTACAACTCTGTTGTATGGAGTCTCAATGAAACCGAATGAGTTGATACGAGCATATGCAGTTAGAGATCCGATAAGACCAATGTTTGGACCTTCTGGAGTTTCAACTGGACACATACGACCGTAGTGGCTTGGGTGAACGTCACGGACTTCCATCTGTGCACGCTCTCTGGCAATACCACCAGGGCCTAGGGCCGACAGACGACGCTTGTGAGCAAGACCTGCAAGAGGGTTGTTCTGATCCATGAACTGAGATAGCTGGCTAGCACCAAAGAATTCCTTGATAGCTGAAACAACTGGACGCAGGTTGATTAGGGTCTGAGGAGTAATAGCCTCAACATCCTGAGTCGACATACGCTCACGAACAACACGTTCCATACGGCTGAGCCCTATACGAACCTGGTTCTGGATTAGCTCACCAACTGAACGGATACGACGGTTCTGGAAGTCATCGATGTCGTCAGATGAAATCTTGACGTCAACCTTCTTGCCAGCCATCTTTAGACCGAAGGTCATGTTAGATGTGATGTCAGCCTTGTTCTTTAGAGCAAGGTCGAATACAAGCAAGTACTTCATAGTTGCAACAATGTCTTCAACTGTAAGAACAGTGGTGTTCTCCTCAACTGATAGACCTAGCTTGCGGTTTAGCTTGTGACGACCAACGCGAGCAAGGTTGTATCTCTTCTTGTCGAAGTAAACACTCTTCAACCAAGCTTCAGCAGCATCTGCGTTACCTGATTCGCCACGAACCTTACGGTACATTTCCTTCAACGCATCTTCTTTAGTGATGACTGGAGTTGTGAATGCACGTGACTCGTCGTAGTTCAAAGTGTTTTCGATTAGATCGATGTCGATCTCCCAGCCATTAGCGGCAGTAGCAACAGATTTAACATCAGAGAAAGCTTCAGCAATATCTTCACGAGTCATACCAAGAGCTTTTAGGAAGATAGTTGCAGAGACCTTAGTCTTGCGGTCAACCTGAACCTGAAGAATTGGCTTACCGAAACGTGATACTGACTTACGGTCATCCTTAACCCATTCGGTTAGGAACTCTAGGTAAGAACCACGTGAAGGAATGATCTGAGCCTTGTTGTTCTTAACATCCAAGTTACCTGTGGTGTTAGTTGACACAGAGAAGTAAACACCAGGAGAACGAACTAGCTGAGAAACAACTACACGCTCTGTTCCATTAACAATGAAGGTACCTTCATTAGTCATGATTGGGAATTCACCCATGAACACAGTCTGGCTCTTGATTTCACCAGTCTTGTAGTTTGTGAACTCTGCCTTGATATACAAAGGACGAGCGTAAGTCTTGCCCTTTACCTTGCACTGGTCAGGAGTGTAGTTTGGCTCATCCAAAGCAGGAGCCTTGAACTCAAGACCCATCTTTGCTTCTGAGGGGTTGTTCGGGTTGTCTTCGATCGGAGATAGCTCCTCGAATACTTCCTCAAGACCGGTCTTGGCATCTGGGCCAACCTTGTCTCGCCATGACTTATCCCCGACGAGCCATTCAAAGCTCTCTGTCTGCAGGGTTAGAAGATTTGGTAATTCGATTGGTTCACGAGTTTTAGCAAACGATAGTCGTTGTGCTGAACGAATGTTTTTGGTAGTTTTCTTGGCGGCCAAGATGATCCCTTCAAAGGCGGTTTACTTAATTAGAACGGTCTATGGGATTAGTCCCTAACTTTGTCGCCAAAATATGCGTACAAAAAGCGCAGCCAAAATATGCTTACGAGTTGTTGGGGAGCAAACCTCTATCTTATAGGGGTCAAATAGCCTTGGCAAGACAAATTTTCAAGAAAATCCCCAAAATCTCCTTAAATAGAGAGACCTGCTCTCCCAGGAGCAGGTCTCAACCTATCACTTGAACTTTACTGAGCTGGAATGATTGTGATTCCCTCAGAGTCAGTTCTGGTGGTCTTGTAGCCAGGGATGATTGCAACTACCCTGACGGAGATGGAGGCATTGAAATCTCTTACGGTTGGGATGTAAGCAGATTCGGTAGCTCCCTGGATGATTCTGTCGTTTCGCTTCCAGATGTAGATGAATTCAGCACCATCTGGGTACTCACCTGGGTCAACACTCAAGCTTCCACCAAGAATCGGGTCACCTGTAACTGTTGGGGTACCAGGGGTAGCAATGGTTCCAGCCTTGATCTGGCGGGCCTTTACCACGTGGGTGTAGGTCTTGTAACCAGCTGCAGTTACAACAACTCTCATACCAATGGTTGAACCGAAGTCATCCAAAGTGAACTCGTAGATGTTGTCATCGCCTGGGCCTTCGTAGAATACTTCGCCGTCACGGATCCAGACGATAGAAATGTCTACTTCCTGGTCCCATTCACCAACATTGACCTCTACTGTGCCACCGGTTACGAATGGACCTGAGATTGAAGGCTTGCTAGAAGGCTTGAGAAGACCTAGAGCAACGGTTACACCCTTGCTGAACTTCTCAACGCTCTCGTAACCCTCTAGAGTTCCAGTAATTCCAACGCTGATCACGGCTTCGCCGTCTTCACCGGTTAGCTCGTAAGTCTCAGTTTCTGAACCGAAGATTGGCTCACCATCGCGGTACCACTGGTAGCTAAGCTCGGTTCCATCCATCCACTCTTTGGTGAAGGCGGTTAGAGTGCTGCCAACGGTTGCCTTGCCCTTGATTGAAGGGGTTGGCGCCTTAGTCATAAGACCCTCAGCAATAGCAATTGGCTTGCTAATGATGTTGTATACAGAACCAGCAGTTGCTACATCGATAACTGCACGAACATCCTTACCGAAGTCATCAACGCTGACTAGGTACTTAGCAGATGTTGCACCATCGATCTCTTCACCATCGCGTAGCCAGGTGTAAGTCAACTTAGCTGCCTTAGGGAACTGAGCACGAGGCAACTTGATGAAGGTTCCAACTCTCAGGAAGCCATCGTTCACAGTTGCGTTAGGAACAACGCTCACATCTCTAGAAGCCCATAGCAAGATAGTTGCAGTTTCAACTGTTTCGCCATCTTGAGCAGTTACTTCAACCTGAAGCTCTGAGATACCGGTTGCGTTAGTTAGGTTACCGATAACACGAACAGTTGCGAACTGGTTGTTCTTAGCAACAACTACGTTCACTGCTCCTGCTTCAACTTCAATTCTTTGATCGTCAACCCAGGTTTGACCGTTCACTGTGATTCCAGAGAAGGTTGCATCTGATGATGGAAGAACATTCAAAATAACTGTTGTTGTTTCTGTTGCTTCACCATCAGGTGCTGTAACTACAACTTCCAAAATGTTTTCACCAAGAACTAGATCTGCTCCACCGGTGATTTCGTAAGTTGATTCTGGATCTGTTGTCTCAACAACCACTTCAACATCTTTAGTTCCAGCTGGAAGATCTACTGTCTCACCGTCAACAACGCTTGCACTTGCATCTCCTTCAGGACCAACCCAAGCAACTGAAAGATCAGCCATGCTTGCATCGTTGCTCAAAGCAACAATGACAGTTACGAAGTAGTCCGCGAAAGTTAATTCGTCAGCTGCGGTAACAGTGATGGTGATGGTGTTTTCTCCAACAACCAAACCTTCGTTACCGTCAATCACGAATGAAGCTAGTTCATCGTTCAAAATTACATCAACTGAAACTTCATCAGTGAATGGAGGAACTTCAACTGTTCCACCGTCTTCAACTTCTTCACCGTTTACAGATAGAGATGCAAATGTGGTGTCAGTGTTTGGCAGAACAGTAATGGTTACGAAGTATTCCTGAATAGTTTCACCATCAAAAGCGGTAACGGTAACAATCAGATCGTTGTCACCAGGAACTAGGTCTGTGCCACCAACAATTTCAAAAGTCGCATCCTGGTCGGTTACCTCTACAACTACGTCAACATCGGTAGTTAGGGCTGGAACAACCACGAAGTCTGCGTCCTGAACGTCAATACCTGCAACGTTGAATATAGATAGTGAGGTATCGAAGCTAACCACTAGGTTCACAGTGACGTTGTATGTCTGAGTAGTTACTTCGTCAGCAGCAGTAACAGTAACTGCAACGATGTTTTCACCAACGACTAGCTCGGTGTCACCAACGACAGTCACGGTTGCGTCTGTGTCAACTGTGTCTACTTCAACAGAAACCTCTGTGTTACGCGAGTCAATGTCAATGCCTTCGCCCTCAACAGCGGTGATGCCATTGATCACGATTGAGTTAACTGCTGTGTTAGTGCTTCTAAGCACCTCAACAATGAATGAATACTCTTGGATGGTCACTGTGTCTTCAGCGGTAACTGTGACAGTCACTGGGTTCTCACCAGTCTGAAGATCAAGTTCACCAGTAATAAAGAAGGTTGCATCAACATCAGCAAGGGTTACTTCAACAGCAACTTCAGTTGTTCCGAAAGGAACAGTGAATCTTCCTTCATTTGCAATGGTGGTTCCATTGACTGTGAAAGTGGCTCCAGTGTTTTCGTTTGCTGGAACATCAAGATTGATTGTGTAGACGCCGGTAACGTTATCTGAGTTAGTAACGGTTACAGTTAGCTCGTTTGCACCAATTTCTAATCCAGTAGCACCTTCAACAGTTATTGTTGCGTTCTCGTCAACGGCTACTGGAAGAACTTCAACACTCTTGGTTTTTGGTTCCAGGTAAACAGTTGTTCTATCAGCTGTTTCAACATTGTTGATCTTCAAGGAAGAAAGTAGTGAAGTGACACGAAGTGTCACGGTCGCAGAATATATGCTCTCTGGTTCAAGTGCATTTCCTGTTCTAACTACCAACTCTGAATCACCGAAAGGCAAGTTGCTAAAAGTATCTGTCAGAGAATAGAAACTGAAGTCTTCGTTAGGGACCGCCTCAGCAACAGCATTAATCGCACCAACGAATGCAGTGATGTCATAAGCAACTGCTCCACTCACAACAACATCAGCACTCTTAGTCTCTGCTGAAATTACAACGACAGATCCGTCAGTAACGGCTGTGCCATTGACTGTGAATGTCGAAAATGGACTGACGTTAGCACTAGCTGCCGAAGCTAGACCAGATAGAGATGTGACTACCAGGGCAAAAATGGTCAGTAGTGAAAGGCGTTTTGATCTAAACAATTGCTTCGTCCTTTTTTGAGCGGCTATAAATCTACTTATGTAAAAGATTAGAGCAATATAGGGCAATCTCCCTAGTCTTTACCAATTCGCAACCAGAACTTTATCTCCTGTGAAGAACTAGTCTTTGGGGTATACAGCCCCGCTTTGATGCCCTTTTAGGATGGCATAAAGCTCAAATTGGTCCCCATAAGTCACATAAAGCTCATCAAATGATGGGTTTAGCAGGAGCACTCGCACGCAACGTTCCTTGTTTGGCCCTATAAATAGGCTTCTTTTGACCCCAATTTGGTATTCCCCGGTGTTAGTGAAGGGGATCCAGCCATATCTGGTCTTCTGACCCAATTCGTCACGACTAGGAGTGTTTTCAACAGAAACCTTGAGTATTCGATCCAGTTCAAAGGCTATGTAGTGTCTGCCTAGAACGTAGCGCTCTACTCGGGAGAGCTTAAATAGGGCAATACCGTCGGTGACGATTAGTTTTGCCATTCTTGTTCCCTCAAGTATTCGCTAATACGTATGAAACAAGTGTAATAGTGAATACTGGGTGAACACAGTGTTTAACTAGGCTGCTTTAATGAAGGCTTTCAACTGGCTTTCGATCTCATTAGCTTGAGATCCACAGACCCATATCTCATCCAGGCTTGGATGAGAGATCTTTATCTTCAGAGCCTGGCCCGAACCACCTAGTCTCCCTAAAACCAGAGACCTCTTCGAATTAGAGCGATATTGCCCAGCAACCCCGAAATACAGCATGTGTTTAGAGATCTTGACACCCAAAGTCGCTTTACCAGGAAAGTCAACCAACTCAGCTGTTATCAACCTGCTCTTTTCAAGAATCAGGCTAGGTCTATTCAAGGCACGTTTTTCTCTGCCATTTAGATTGATGCTAAATGCCGATTTGCTAAAGCTAAACGAAGCCACAGTTCCCCTCTCCAAAGATTCTCTTTTTCGAATGTTCGACAATAGATTACACCCCCCCCCGCTAAAAATGTGTCCCCTTTCGGGAAAATTAGACAAATATTAATTTAATGTCTAATTCTTAAGCAAAGTGTTTAACTGTTGCCATTTGGTCTATTAGAGAAGTTAGATCCAAGCAACCTCATTCCCCCATGGCGGTGACGGTGGGATTTGAACCCACGGTGGGCTTTCACCCACACAACTTTTCGAGAGTTGCACCTTCGGCCACTCGGACACGTCACCGTGAAACAGGTTATCCCATCCAAAGGATGGGATAACCCCCTACTTACCTAAGACCTCAACAAGCTCCTTATTTATGAAGAACTTCTCTCGACCGGAAACCAAAGAACTCAAGGCTCCCTGACTTTCCAAAGACTCCAACCAGTTAGCAGCGGTAACCCTGGTTACCCCACAGCGTTCAACCACCTGACCGATCTGAACATAAGGCTTCTCAAAGATAAGTTGAATCAGCGAAGCCTTAGCCTCATACCTTTCAATGAAAGTTAGTTGAAGGGTGGTCACAGCCTTCAACTTGGCTGCTGACTCTAAAGCTGAAACACGAACGGCTTCCAAGATAAACAGAACCCAAGGAACCCACTCTTGCTTCTGATCTACTGCTCTCAACCTTTTGTAATACTCATCTCTGTTTTGATTTAGATACTGAGACATCTGCAGCACAGGTTCCTGAAGTAACCCAGAAGCTACTAAATGCAAAACATTTAGAACTCTTCCTGTTCTGCCATTACCGTCAGCAAAAGGATGGATAGCTTCAAACTGATAGTGAGATAAAGCCATAACAATCAGAGGATGTAAAACATCCTCTCTATTGATGTATTTCTCCCACTGCAAGATACAACTCTTTAGTTCCTCTGGTTTAGGGGGAGTGTAAACAGTTTTACCTTTTGATTGAATGACTGTTCCAGGTTGAGATCTCAAAGGCATATCTCTTGCCAATAGTTCACTACAAACTAGCTGAGCCAACTTAAAAGAAATACCTCTTTTGCGAGCAACGTCAGTGCCAGCAATAATTGCTTTCCTCAACCGAATAGCAAGGAGAGTTTCTTGATCTGTTTTTGAAGAAGAAACATCTGCTCTAAAGATTGAGTCATGGGTAGTAACAACATTTTCAATCGCACTACTTGCTTGAGCTTCTAGAACAGGAATGGTGTTTATAAACACCGGAGCATTCTCAAGCAACTGAGATATCTCATCTAAACGAGCAAGAGCATTAGATGCAGCAATAACAGCTCTAAACACTTCAGGTACAGCAAACTCCACACTAGGAGGAAGGCTAGGAAGTGTTTTAGTGCTCATAAACACAAACTAACAGATATGTATAGTTTTTACTATTTTCTATACAGGTTCATAAAACCTGTATAGCCCTCAATTATTTGCTGCTCAGATACTGATAGATAGCATCAGCGTCATTACCACAGTAGATGATTTCATCAATAGTTGGATGCTTGAGCGTAATGATCAAGTGTCTAAGAGCACGAGCTTTACCTAGCACCATGATCTTTCGAGCCCCTGCTCGGTATTCCCCTAGAACACCACCCAGGATAGATCTTCTAGAAACCCTAGTTCCTAGTTCCGGAAGCTTTACCCCAGCACCAATCTCAACCTTAGAAATACGACTTTTGTCAATAGTGAAGTTAGG
>Ga0208597_1000030_pt1 | contig 45953 bp, 41 predicted proteins | sample LakMenEpi05May12_FD_150673 | JGI IMG/M metagenome (GOLD analysis project Ga0208597, IMG submission 150673) | Freshwater microbial communities from Lake Mendota, WI - 05MAY2012 deep hole epilimnion (SPAdes) | ecosystem: Environmental > Aquatic > Freshwater > Lake > Epilimnion/Euphotic zone ...
TGGTGCAACTTACCTCTTTATAAACAAAGAGTTTGACCTTACCTTCTGGATTGGAACAATCTTCTTTCTAATTCCATACAACTTGCTTATGTATGGCATAAACGATGTCTTTGACTATGAAAGTGACCTTAGAAACCCTCGTAAAGGTGGAATCGAAGGTGCTCTACTAAACAAGAAGTATCACAAGCTAACTATCTGGAGTGCAGTTATAAGTTGTGTTCCATTCCTGGTTTATCTTTATACAGTTTCTGATTTAGTTTCTGGACTTTGGCTATCACTGTTTATCTTCACCGTGGTTGCCTATAGCGCTCCTAAGCTCCGCTTCAAGGAACGCGGCTTCATCGATTCATTTACTTCAGCAAGCCACTTTGTTGGACCGATGATCTATGCCATGTCACTAACTGGCTTAGACATGACTCAGCCTCAAGTTCTAGCAATCATCGCCGCATTTACCCTTTGGGGAGTGGCTTCACACGCTTTCGGTGCAGTTCAAGATGTGAGAGCAGATCGTGAAGCAGGTATCTCAAGTATTGCCACCATGATTGGCGCTAGAGCGACTGTCTGGTTTGCCTTTGGTAGTTATGCACTTGCTGGAGTTCTAGTTCTCAACACCACTTGGCCAGGTCCGCTTGCAGCTATTGGCGCAGTGCCATATTTACTTATTCTTTCCCCTTACCTAAAGATCACAGATGCAACTTGTGAGAAAGCCAACAAGGCTTGGCGTCAGTTCATTTGGCTGAACTTCTTTGCTGGCGCTTTGGTTTCAATGATTCTTCTATAGAGAATCTTTAGGCAGCTCTGGCTGACCAATCAATCATGTATTTACTGTTGTATCCACTACTGCAGTGTTGGCAACTGTAAAGCCTTGAAGGCTTTCTATATCTAAAGTGCTCATGACCATTAGGGCATAGACCTTTGTACGGAGCGTAAGCTGCCGCTATCTCTTGGCCTGTGTATTTGTCATTACGATAGCCAATCTTCTTGGCGGTAGCTAGCCATTTCTTACTGTGACCTTCTTTAGGTCCACATAAGGCATGAGCAATCTCATGCAGAACAGTTTGCATAACGTCATCGATTGAATGAACCAGAGCAAGGTACTTACTGATTGTTATCTTCTTATCGTTATAAGAGCACAACCCTGCTCTTCTTCGGCCATTATCAAAACCAAAGGACCACTGTCGATCTTCTAACCTCTCAAGCATCTCTGTTTCAGCAAGTGCTCTGATGTAATCCCAACGATCAGCAACTAGACGTATATTCTTACCTTCATTACTTCTAGATTTCTCAACAAAGCCAAAATCCTCTAGAGCGGCAAGTAAAGACAACTGCTCAACTGAGGCCCGAGCAGTTACTTTGCCTAACTTGTATTCATCAAAGGCATAATCCAACAAGATGCGAATACCCTCTGCAACCCAAGCCATGCTCCCCTGCTGACTCTTGGATATGACTAAAGAGGCAGAAGGCCCCTGGTCTCTAAAATCTGCAAAACCAATCTGCGCTACGACCTCTAACTCGCCAGATCTTCTAACTTCCCACAAACTCTCGCCACAAGGCTCAAGCTCAAGCCCTGAACGGCTTAGCCTCTTGGTTGGTCTAGTTAGTGTCGCTATCATCGCAAAGACAGGCTAACTCCCAAAGGCCATATGGCGTTGGAGTTATCCACTATTTGTTTTAGTGTGCCAGTTAAAGATTTGAACCCCCCGATTTATTGGAGGGTTCAAATCACTTACTAGTTAGGCTTATGCGCGCTTACGTCTACCTAGAGCGAACAGGACGAAACCTGTCACAATCGCAAACAAAGCGGCCATGGTCATGTAGTCCAGTTCTTCACCTGTATCAGCAAGCTCTTCGCCACCGGTTGTCTCTTCAGGTGCTTCACAGTTCCACTGTGCATACAGTGTTGTGTTAGCAGTAAGTGTGATTGGTTCAGAATCTAGGAATGTGCTTCCTGATCCATCTGTCTTAGTGTTCCAACCCTCGAAAGCACAATCTGTCTTTACTAGGTCACCCTGCGGTGCTGCCAGGGTAACAACAGTAGATAGTGTCGTTGATGACTGCATCTGAGGAACTGATCCTTCAGATGCTTCGTTAGCATCGTACGAAAGTGTGTAAGGAGTTAGTTCAGGAGTGGTGCGTGTTGGAGCTTCACTCCATTCAGTGTCAGCGAATGTAAGGCCAAAGCTTGCTCCACCTGCCAGACGTCCCCCTAGGGTAATTGTGATTGTGCTTGCCTCGGCATACTCAACCGCAACCCAGTTCTCTTCGTTATCAGAACTAGAACTCTCACCCACTGGCTCAGCGAACTCGTAAGCTCCTCCTTGGCCAGTTGCTGTTAGGACAGATGCTGGGTTTGATGAGAGCTCGTATGCAGTAATTCCAGCAAACTGTGCGAACTGCTTGTTGTCAATGTCAACCACACGCATAGCAATGTTCTGAAGCGTAACTGCCTGGTTAGAGTCTGCTTCAACAAAGTCAAGTCTGAATGTAACTTTTCCAAGTGAAGAAGCGGCTGGGACACCCTCACTACCACTTTCACCAAAAACATCAAGGCTCAAGTTGATCGCACGACCGCTTTCATCATCTGCTTCATCAAACTCGTCCATAAGTCCGTCCGCACCATTGGTCTCGTCATCATCGCTGTCGACGTTTTCTACTGCAAGTACTGTTGCAACTGCATCAACACCTGCGAATACATCGTTGTAACGGTGGCTAAAACCAAGACCTACATCTTTACCGATGTCGGCTGGCTGGATGGTCCCTGTTGTGGCACCAAAGTTCATTTCCCCTAGAGCTACGTTGATCGTGGTAGCAGAGGCTGGCTGGGCAAATACGAAGCTACCGAACACAATTGCGGCGGTTGAGCTAATAATTAGTCTGTTTTTCATGATTTGTATTGTACAGACTGTCTAATATCATGTCTAGCATTGACTACGGTGTTCCCGAAAATTTCATTAAAATTGCATCTTTTGGGCCCTAATGACTCAGAGGCTGGCCCCTGTAGACCCCCAATATCTCTGGGCACCTAGCCAAAGAACCACTTTGAGACATTCAGTCACAGCAACGCTGAGCATTAGAATGGCGCCAGCGGAAGGATTTTATGACCACCCAACCAAAGATTCTTGTCATAGTGCATGACATTGATGACCACCTCAACGAGATGGCTAACCCTATTGCCGAAGCAGGCATCCTTATGAACACCTGGGATGTCCAGAATGATGGTGATGGCTTACCTGAGATCAACACATTAGATCAATACTCAGGCATCATTTCCCTTGGTGCTCACGCAGGCGTATTAGAAGAAGCTGAACATCCTTGGATGAGCCATGAGAGAAAGATCATGGAGTGGGCTTTAGACACAGAGACTCCATTACTAGGTCTTTGCTTTGGTTCTCAACTTCTAGCCTCAGCTGCAGGTGCTCGAATATATAAAGCAGATGCAGGTGAGTTCGCTTGGACCAAAGTGAACATGCTTCCAGAAGCTTCAAAAGATCCGGTAATTGGAACTTTGGGTGATACAGCAGACGCATTCCAATTTCACTATGACACTTTTGATCTACCAGAGAACGCTGTTCTTCTAGGTGAGAGTAATGGCACCATCGAAGCTTTCAGAGTTGGCTCTAGTGCTTGGGCGACACAGTTCCACCCAGAAGTAGGACTCTCTCAACAGCTAGCTTGGCTAAGCACATACCGTCGTGCATTCCTTAGAGAAGGCATCGACCTTGAAGAACAAATAGCCAAATCACATGAACTAGCAGCAAGCTACCGCAAACAAGCCTGGGACCTATCAGAAGCTTTTGCTAAGCAGGTTCTGATTTTCCATAACCGCTAGGCCAATATTTAAGAAACCCCAGTCCTCGTGAGAAGGAACTGGGGTTTCGTGCGCTCCCCGGGAATCGAACCCGGAACCCACTGATTAAGAGTCAGTTGCTCTGCCGATTGAGCTAGAAGCGCGTATTGCCTTAGGCAACAGTTTCCAAGAATAGCAGTTAAAGCCATGGTAATCAAAGTTGGACACTTGCTAGATTAGAGCCATGGATCAACTAACTACAGGCTCTAAAGCCCCTGCTTTCAAACTAATGAACCAAGATGAGGCTCCAGTCTCACTGGCTACTTTCAAGGGCCAGAAGGTCATTGTTTACTTCTACCCAGCTGCCTCAACCCCAGGTTGCACCAAGCAGGCCTGTGACTTCCAAGAGAACATGAATGTCTTGAAGAAGGCTGGATATGTGGTCTTGGGTGTCTCCCCTGACTCGGCTGCCAAGCTCACTAAGTTCCGTAAGGCAGAAGGTTTGAAATTCGATCTGCTTAGTGACCCAGACATGAAGGTCATTAAGGCCTATGGTGCTTTTGGTGAGAAGAGCATGTACGGGAAGATCTACGAAGGCTTGATTAGATCAACTTTTGTGATTGATGAAAAGGGCAAGATTGAACACGCTCTTTATAACGTCAAAGCAACCGGTCACGTAGCCATGTTGCGTAAGGTTCTAGGTCTCTAGTCTTTAGTTGCTTCGGCAACATCTTTCGTAAAGAGAGTAATCAGCACTGCTCCTGAAGGTAGTGCTATGGCTAGTGCTAATAAAACACTAAAGTCATAGGTTCCAAAGGCAAATGTGATCTGCATTAGTTGCCAAAAAATACCAGCACTTCGAGCCCAACGCTTTCCCTGCCTTATTGCCTTAGAGGCAAAGGTCAGCCATAGGGCAGCTCCTAGAGCAACCAGGGCCAAAACTGAGACTGTTATTAGCGAATTAGAGTCTTCGGTAAACAGGGCCCAGACGGCTGCTCCTGCTGCCAGATAAAGGACAATGGCCTCGAGTAAAAAGGCTATTGAGAGGCCGTTTAGGGTCCGCTGAACTGATGGTTTAGGCATAGATACAAGCCTAAATCGGGTATTTACAAAAGGGGCTCAATGTGAAAATATAGGTCTTGTCGCCATTGCGAATAAAACACTAAATCAGCAATGATTTTGGTCTGTTCGGTGACAATTCTTATTCGATCTAAGGAACATAAATATATGGAACTGCCATGGCTAACCGAAGCTCGCTGTCGAACAGAAGACCCAGAACTGTTCTTTCCAGTGGGAAATACGGGACCAGCAGTAGACCAGATCGAACAAGCTAAAACCATTTGCAGACAGTGCCAAGTCGTTAACAACTGCCTTGAATACGCCATCAAAGAAAACCAGGACAATGGCGTTTGGGGCGGTCTTTCAGAAGATGAGCGTAAGTCTCTAAAGCGTAAGTACGCAAGAGCTCGCAGGTCTGCTTAGGCTATTGGAATCTCTAAAGCCACAGTAGTTCCCCCAGTTTTATCTGATTTGAAATCAATCTTTCCTCTTAGTTCACCCTCAGCAAGGGTTGTCACTATTTGGGTTCCCAAACCATTTTGAATCTTGCCAGGCTCTAGCCCCACCCCATCATCGGCAACTGTAATGAACAGCTTTTTAGATTTTCTTGTTGCCGTCACAGTCAAATGACCAGTCTTGTTTGCCAAGCCATGCTCGTAAGCGTTAGTTACTAACTCAGTTAAAACAACAGCCAGCGGCGTTGCTAACTCTGAAGGCAACCTGCCGAACTTTCCAATTCGAAGATTAGTGACCTTGGCGTTATAGCCCGCTGCTAGTTCCCCTACCAGGGCGATAATGCGGTCAAAGATCTCATCAAAGTCAACATCCTGAGCAAGGCCTTCAGACAGGGAGTCATGAACAACGGCAATGGCTGCCACTCTTCTCTCAGCATCGCCAAGGGCTTCTAGTGTCTCAGGGGACTTACTTCTACGACCCTGAATCCTAAGCAGGCTGGCAACCGTCTGAAGGTTGTTTTTCACACGGTGGTGAATCTCACGGATGGTGGCATCCTTGGTAACTAGCTCACGCTCTTGCCTTCTTAGCTCAGTCACATCACGACAGAGCAGAATCGCTCCAGTGTTCTTTTGATTCTCATAGATAGGGATAGATCTAACTGAAAGCGCAGCTGAGTTACCTTCTATGTCCGCTCGCCAGGCAACTCTTCCGGAGACCACCATAGGCAGACCCTCATCGACATTTCTTCTGTCCTTGTTTAGCTTGTTGGTGACCTCAAGAAGTGATCGACCTTCAAGCTCACCATCAACACCTAGTTTCTGGAAAGCAGAAATACCGTTAGGTGAAGAAAACAGAACTAAACCTTCAGCATCAATGTGTAAAAGCCCATCGTTCACACGAGGAGTTCCTCTTCTAGGTGAACTTTGCTCAGATGGAACTGGATAGTTGCCATCAACCACCATGTTCAATAGCTTCTCTCCCAGAGCCGTGAGGCTGATTCTAGTTTTTGTTGGAGCAGCTGCATCACCAAGGTTGATGTGTTTAGTAACAACCGCAATAGGGCTAGGAGTGATATCAGTTCCACTTTTCGCATTGAGTCTTCTAAAAACTGGAACAGCACTTAATCGAGCTGGCATGCCTTGGTATTTATCTAGTTCACCAAGTTCAACAGATTTACCTGTCTTGAATGCCTTAGAAACAATTTGTGACCAAGCCTTTTCAACTGGTTTACCAGTGATGTCACGATAGAAAACTGTTGCGGCAGAGGATGGTCTTGCGTGACCTGCTGCAATAAAGCCGTTCTTTCCATCTGAAATCCAGAGCACAAGATCTGCAAAGCTTAGATCGGCAATAACCTGCCAGTCACCCAACAGGGCGTGCAACCATTCAATGTCAGCAGCATGGCTATTGCCGTGCTGCTTCATTAGATCGGTAAGTGCGGACACTCCTAAAGTTTAGCCACGCTCCTTCTAGAAATAGAACCCACACTTACCTGCTTGGCTAGTTCCGCTATGGCCACCCGAGCAGGTGAAGATCTCTTCAGTAGTGCAAGAGGCAAGCCATTGAGCATGGCTCTATCTAGGTTCTCTCTATCTTCTGGAATAAAGACATCAACACGTAAACCTGCAAGGGTTAGAAAGGTCTCCGCAAGTTCTTCCTTGGCTCTTGAACCTAGTGCAGTATTCCTAAACCTATTCACTGCAAGAAGTGGGTCTATAGAAGCTTCTAAATCATCTAAGAACTCTTTGGCAATAAGAAGCCTTGCTGCAGCTACTGGGTCAGATCCTGAGACCAGAATCACCTTGGCTGCTTTGCTAAGCATATTTCTAAGCAAAGTATCCCGATTGAAATCTCCTGTAGCCATGCTTGATGGATGAAACAGGTGCGACCTAAATGCAGTTGCTTGAGGTAGGTCGACAACAACATGATCGATTACCCCTTGAAGATAGGTTAGTAACTTCTCAAATCGTTCAGGGGTAACTTCAGGCCATCTGTGAGCAGAACTTAGTCCTGGCATAAAGCTCAACTCATTGCGACCTAATGCAATCGATATAGTGAGCCTCTTGTATTCATCTATTGAGAGTCTGTTCTGCTCAGCAAGTCTTAGGCAAGCAGATAGTCCGGCAGGTGTGTCAACTAGCCCAAGGCTTAAGGCCAAAGAAGGTGCGAGGGTATCCAAATCAATAAGTAATACTCGCTCACCTTGTAGAGCCAACTCAGAAGCGACATTGACTGCAACTGTGCTCTTACCTGGTGATCCGGCTGGGCCCCAGACAGCAATAACGTTAACTGGAAAGGCAGGTTGCTTAGGAACTGTTGTGATGTTTGTTTGGGCATCGCCAACCACCGCTAAGTGCGCTCTTCGACCTCGCTGTTTGGTTTCCAAGTTGGCCACTAGTCCTGTGACCTTATTCCAATGATGGTGGACTTACGAGCCATTGCTGAAACAAGAGAGCGTATCTCACCTGGGGAAACACATATCTCTATTGTTTGAATAGATTGGCTAAAGCTATCGGTTGCTAACTTGATACTCACAAGTTCACCTGAAGTCACAATCTGAGTGGGTATTGAATCCAGAGAATTAGCTTGCTCAGCAGCCCAGAGATCTAGCCTTTCCCCCTCCCTTACTGTGCTTGCCAGGCGCACTGCAAGATCAACTACAACCTGAGCACAATCACTGTCCTTAGCTGGAGCAATAGCGCTCATTGGAATCAGTTCTCCAGCACTAACCGGTCGCACTAAGACCCAGCTCTCTAGATTCTCGTCGGTCGCCTTTAGATACTGGCTCTCTCCTTCTTTGAGGTCCATCTCCTGAGCAGTAAGGTTTGCTTCGCCGAGGGTCGAGGAGGTTGAAAGGTTAGAAGTTGCAACCAGATACTTTTGCAGGGGAACTTCAGAGCTTGCGACAAGTAGCCAGGATGCAGAAGCTGCAAGGCTTAGAGAGATTGCAAACAAAATACGGTTTCTTCTTGAACCCCAGCGGTTATTGAGCTGAATAGTTCTCTTGCGTTTACGAACGAACATAGGCATCTAACTATGTTGGTCAAAGATTGGTTTGAGTGTTTATCTTTTCCACAACCAGATAGCTCACACTGTCTAGAGGTATCCAGAATGTCTTAGCTTCTAAGGTCACAAACTCAAGAATTAATCCAGCGACTCTGATGATGTAACCGAGATGTTCACTTGAGGTATTTCTAAGCCCTAGCTTTACTGAGGCACCAATTAGGTGAGCTTGAATAACTCTCTTGATAGATATCTTGGTTGACTGCAGGCAAGTTCCGTAATCCTGTGGTTGCAGGTACACATAGTCCTGAATAATCATCCAAGTGCTCTTGGAATGCTTGTTAACAAACCCTGCAACAAAATTTTTACCTAGAAGTGGTAACGATAGATACAAGTCAGCCAAGCTTTCTCGAACCACCAGCACTTGCTTGCAAATAGTTTCGCTCTCTTTGTCTTCTTCGTTGTTACTACTTGCAAAATATCCTTCTGCTTCTAGGTCTTCTAGTAAGGCATCTATGTTCATGAAGTAGTTATGCCAGATGAATCATTTTGCTTTTTCACTTATCCACAGCCAACTAAAGATTCTCTTGGGATTTAGAGTTTTTATCGGTATTTTTGCTCTATTCGTGCTGCGGGGGAAGATAAGTGCCAAATGAACGCTGTTACATCTGCAACAAGAAAAGTAAGCAAGCCTCTAGATTCAGACGATTACTTTGGCATCGAGTTTGTGAACTCAGATGAGTTAGGTGACCCAAGGCCTGTCCTTGCCTTCCTAGCCCAATCAGTAATAGAAACCCTCGCAGGCATTAGAGACATAGAGCAATGCGCTAGATGGCTCTCTGATGGCGTATATCAGCAACTCAGACAGAAATCATTAGCCTCATCAAGATCGAGAGCAGAGAGCTCGGTAAAAGCCATGAGACCTAATCTTGTGGTCGGCAAGATCTCCGTGTTTATCCCAAGACCAGGCGTTATTGAGGGCGTAGTCATAGTCCACAACATAGGCAGAGCACGAGCTGTAGCCATAAGGCTAGAGGGATACAACAACCGCTGGCGAGCCAAAAGCGTAGCTGTTCTGTAGAGAATTACTTCTTGAAGAACGAACTACCCTCGGTGTTCTCTGGTGGGTTCTTACCCTGAGTCTTTACCTCGGTGTCACCTTCTTCTGAAGGAGCTGAGAAGGTTAGGTTCTTCATTGGTGGCTGTGGAGCCTGCTCTACCTGAACGTCTAGGTTGAATAGGAATCCAATAGCTTCTTCCTTGATTGCACCCATCATCTGAGTAAACATGTTGAAGCCTTCACGCTGGTATTCAACCAGTGGATCACGCTGAGCCATCGCACGAAGACCAATACCTTCTTTCAGGTAATCCATCTCATACAGGTGATCGCGCCACTTTCTATCAACAACAGAAAGAACGACACGACGCTCTAGTTCATGCATTGCAGCTTCACCAACAGTTTCTGAACGCTTGGCATAAGCAATACGTGCATCAGCAAGAATCTCTCTTGCTAACCAAGCCTTGGTCAATCTCGAACGTGTTCCAGCTTCTGCAAGAACTTCTTCAACTGTGATGCCGATTGGATAGATGGTCTTGATATCAGCCCAAAGAGTTTCTAGATCCCAATCTGTTCCAGCGTTTTCAACAATCTGCGAATCAACGATGTTTGTGATGACATCTTCTAAGAATGTGTCAACACGACCGGTTAGATCATCACCACTGAGAATCAACTTGCGGTCAGAGTAAATCGCTTCACGCTGACGGTTTAGAACATCGTCATACTTCAAAACGTTCTTACGTGTTTCAGCGTTTCTTGCCTCCACCTGTGACTGAGCGCTAGCAATTGCCTTGCTAACAACACCTGACTCAATAGCCATGTCATCAGGAATATTGCTTCTGTTCATTAGAGCAGCAGCTGCACCTGAGTTGAATAGACGCATTAGATCATCGGTAAGAGATAGGTAGAAACGAGACTCACCTGGGTCACCCTGACGACCTGAACGACCACGTAGCTGGTTGTCGATACGTCTTGACTCGTGACGCTCTGTTCCTAGAACATACAAACCACCAACGGCAACAACCTTGGCTGCTTCTTCAGCAACCTGCTCTTTGACCTTCTCGTAAGTATCCGCCCAAGCAGTTTCATACTCTTCAGGCTTCTCAACAGAGTCAAAGCCCTTCTTAGCCAAAGCCTCAAAGGTTAGATATTCAGAGTTACCACCGAGCATGATGTCAGTTCCACGACCAGCCATGTTGGTAGCCACTGTTACAGCACCTAAACGACCCGCCTGAGCCACAATAGAGGCTTCTCGAGCGTGGTTCTTAGCGTTTAGCACCTCGTGACGAACACCGCGCTTAGCCAGGAGCTTAGAGAGGTACTCGCTCTTTTCAACCGATGTGGTTCCTACTAGAACCGGTTGACCAGTTGCGTGACGAGCAGCAATGTCTTCAACAACCATTGCGAACTTGACTGCCTCGTTCTTATAAATCAGATCGGACTGGTCAATACGAATCATTGGCTTATTTGTCGGAATTGGAACAACACCTAGCTTGTATGTGCTCATGAATTCAGCAGCTTCAGTAGCTGCTGTACCGGTCATACCTGACAAGGTCTTGTATAGACGGAAGTAGTTCTGCAGAGTAACAGTTGCTAGAGTCTGGTTCTCTGCCTTGATGGCAACACCTTCTTTAGCTTCAATAGCCTGGTGCATACCTTCGTTGTATCTACGGCCTTCAAGAATACGTCCGGTGTGCTCATCAACGATTAGCACTTCACCCTTCATGACAACGTAATCCTTGTCACGCTTGAAAAGCGCTTTCGCTTTCAATGAGTTGTTTAGGAAAGAGATCAGCGGAGTGTTAGCTGCCTCATAGAGGTTAGAGATACCTAGGTAATCTTCAACCTTGGTAATTCCTGGTTCTAAGATTCCAACCGTGCGCTTCTTCTCATCAACTTCGTAGTCAATAACTGGTTGAAGCTTTTCAGCAATCTTTGCAAACTCTCCGAACCAGCGGTTTGCTTCACCAGCTGCAGGTCCAGAAATAATCAGAGGAGTTCTAGCCTCATCAATCAAAATCGAGTCAACCTCGTCAACGATTGCAAAGAAGTGTTCACGCTGAACAATTTCACCAGCACTCTGCGCCATGTTGTCGCGTAAGTAATCAAAACCGTATTCGTTGTTAGTTCCATAGGTAATGTCGCAAAGATATTGCTGTCTTCTAACCTCTGGATTCTGACCAGAAAGAATAATTCCAGTTGACATACCTAGGGTTCTGAAAACACGACCCATAAGTTCACCCTGGTATTCAGCCAAGTAATCGTTGGTTGTAATAACGTGAACACCGCGACCTGCAATTGCGTTCAAGTAAGCAGGCAAAGTTGCAACAAGGGTTTTACCTTCACCGGTCTTCATTTCAGCAATATTTCCTAAGTGAAGTGCTGCTCCACCCATTAGCTGAACATCAAAGTGGCGCATTCCAAGGGTTCTTCTTGACGCTTCTCTAACTGCTGCGAATGCTTCGGGAAGAAGATCATCTAATGTCTCTCCCGCTACGTAGCGCTCTCTCAGAGAGGCTGTTTCGTGCAGTAGGTCTTCATCGCTAAGAGCGACAAAACTCTCCTCTAGGCCATTGACTTGGACGACTATCGCTCTGAGTTTGGCAAGAATCTTGCCTTCTCCGGCTCGTAGCAGCCGATCAACTATTGATGCCAAGGTTAACTCCAAACACTCTTAGGGGGTTTCTACTCAATCTTAGACTGCGAAGCATGGGCCCTTCTGCCCCTATAAACACTGGGCTAATGAGCTCCAGCCCTTGCAAATACGCAGAATCCGCCCACTTCAACCCCATTAGCCCTAAGGCAGGCTATGGCCTCAGCCATGGTTGCCCCTGAGGTCAGGACATCATCAACCAATACAACAGGTCTAGCCCTGTCATGAAAACCCCTCAAATCTGCCCTAAATGCTCCTTCAAGGTTCTTGACTCGACCGCTCGGGCTGAGTCCCACCTGATCTAATCTCACCCGTGATGACTTCAATAACTCTCGATAGCCAGCACCAGCTACTCGCCTTGCCAAAGCCCTAGCCATTATCGAAGTATGAGAGAAACCTCGCTTTTTGGTATTGGAAGGCGATGAAGGTATCGGCACCAGTAGGGGTTTGAGAAGTTCCTTTGGCAAGTGAGGCACTATCATCTCAGCAAGATATGGAATCAAACTTGTGACTCCCTTTTCCTTAACTGAGTTCACAATCACCGCAGCTTCGGTGTTGTATGTGGAAATTGCAAAGCCAGTGACTCCTAAAATTTCAAAACCAATACTCGTGGTTATAAAACTTTGCCGACAGTCCGTACAAAGTGGCGCTCCAAGTTTGAGACAAACAACACATGGAGTCGGCAAAACCAAATCAAGTATTTTCTTCATTTGAAAAATACTGATTCATCAAAAGTTCTTTTGCCTTTGAATAAAGCTAATTGTTGATAACTAAGCTTTCAATACTGCAAGAGGTAATGGTGATTCAAAATCTGTGATGTCGTGACGCTTTGGAATAGTCAATCTAAAGCAAGCACCAAGACCAGGCTCAGCTGTTACTTCCAGTTGACCTAGGTGCAGTTGAGCGTCTTCGAATGAAATAGCAAGACCAAGACCTGTTCCACCGGTTGTTCTCTTTCGTGATGGGTCTGCTCGCCAGAATCTTTCAAAGGCTTGAGACAACTCATTCGGGCTCATGCCAATACCTTGGTCAGTAACGCTAACCGCTACCGCCTTGTCATTCTGAGCGACTCTAATTAGAACCGGCTTTCCTTCACCATGTTCAATGGCGTTAGTGAGTAAGTTGTTCAGAATTCTTTCAATACGTCTTGAGTCCATTTCACACTGAACGGCACCAGATGGAATATCTGCTTCAAGATAAACATCCTTAGAGTCCGCAAATGGCTGAATCGCAGCTAGGCAGACTCCAACCACTCCATTCATGTCATGAACCTCAAACATAGGCTCAACACCGTCGGCGTCATACCTAGAGATCTCAAGAAGATCGGCAAGCAGAACGTCAAAACGGTCCATCTGCCCGTGCAAGTTCACAATTGATCTTTCAGTGAACTGAGGCAAGCCTTCTTTGTTTTCATAGAGGTAATCAGCAGCCAGCTTCATGGTGGTTAGCGGAGTTCTAAGTTCATGTGAAACATCCGAGACGAAGCGCTGCTGCATCTTAGATAGATCAGCCATAGCTGTGATCTTCTCCTGCAGGCTATCCGCCATGTGATTAAACGAGGTTGCTAGAACAGCAGCCACGTCTGTTCCTCTGACAGCCAATCGCCTATCTAGGTCGCCATTAGCCAGAAGCTCACTGGCATCGGCTGCTTCCTGAACTGGTCTAACTAGCCAACTGGTAACTAGGAAGGAGAAGAAACCAATAATCATCAAGGTGACAAAACCACCAAGGACAAGTGTTCTTTGCACAAAAACAAGCGTCTGCTGCTCGTTATACATGTCATAGACCAAATACAGCTCGTAGTTATGACCGCCAGGCAATACAAATTTCTGACCAATCAAGATAGCTGGAGTTGACTCCCCTGCTCGCAAGATTTGAACGGTTCGACTCTGCAAACCAACTTCACTCGAAACAATGGCTCTAAAATCTTCCGTGATCAAACTCAGATCCAGGCCAGCAGAAGTTGGGCTAGATAGATTTTTAGTGTTGGTTTGGTTTGTACTGTGTAAGAAGGCAACCTGACGAGTTTGTGAAACACCGATTGATTCAAGTTCAGGAACAACTTCAGCAAGCGCTTGCTCTAGTTTCCATGATCCTTGACCTGAAACTCCTTCAAACAATCTAGAAACTGTGAACTTAGCCCTATTACTTTCAATGATTGCTTGTTCTGTTTTTCTGGTGAATAGACCATTGCCGATAGAAACACTAAGAACTCCACCTAGAACAATTAGTGCTGTGCCAGATAGAGCCACGGTATAAACCAAGGCTCTCAGCGTCAGCGAAGATCTAAAACGATCTAGTGCCGCCTTTGTGATGCGGCTAAATACCATTTACTCAGGTCCTGCTTTGTAGCCCCAACCTCTAACGGTTAGAACTAGTTTTGGATCTTCTTGGTCTTCTTCAATCTTTGAACGAAGTCTCTGCACGTGAACGTTCACCAATCTGGTATCTGCCTTATAGGTGTATTCCCAAACCTGCTCCAAAAGCATCTCTCTTGAGAAAACTTCGTTAGGGTGAGATGCCAAAGTTAATAGCAGCTTGAACTCTAGAGGAGTAAGTGCAATCTTCTTATCCCCCTTACGAACCTCGTGGCTTAGAGTGTCCATCTCGATAGGACCAATCTTGACGATTGGGTGCAGAACTTCCTTGAGAGGACGAAGTCTTGCCTTGATTCTAGAAACTAGAACTTCAATCTTGTATGGCTTAGTGACATAGTCGTCAGCACCTGCTTCAAGACCACGAATCATATCGGTGTCATCTGTTCGTGCTGTCAGCATGATGATTGGAACACCAGAGTTTCTTCTGATCTCAGTACAAATCTCGATACCGTTTTTACCTGGCAGCATCAGATCCAAAAGAATTAGGTCCGGCTTGTTCTTTTCAAATGCGGGAACTGCTTCTAGCCCTGTGGTTGCGTAACAAACATCAAAGCCACTGGCCATTAATCCAATTTCTAGTTGCTCTCTTAGAGCGTCATCGTCTTCGACAATAAGGATTTTAAACATGGATGGTTCTTTCTAGTAGCGGTAGTGATCCGGCTTAAATGGACCCTGAGGCTCCACTCCGATATATCGACCCTGGTCGTTAGTTAGCTCCGTTAGCTCGACTCCAAGGGCGGAGAGGTGCAGACGAGCAACCTGCTCGTCTAGGTGTTTAGGCAAAATGTAGACGCCGATTGGGTATTCCGACCTCTTAGTAAATAGCTCGATCTGAGCTAGTACCTGGTTGCTAAACGATGTGCTCATGACAAATGATGGGTGACCTGTTGCGTTACCTAGGTTCATTAGGCGTCCTTCAGAAAGAACAAGAACAGAGTTACCGTTAGGTAACTGCCACTCATCAACCTGAGGTTTTACTTCAACCTTCTTAATGCCAGGAATTCTTTCAATGCCTGCCATGTCAATCTCATTGTCAAAGTGTCCGATGTTAGCAACCACTGCTAGATGCTTCATCTCTACGATGTGTTCAGTTCTAATGACTGATGGGCTTCCGGTTCCAGTAATAAAGAAGTCTGCTTCTTTAACTACCTTCTCAATTGTTGTGACCTGGTAACCATCCATGGCTGCCTGCAAAGCACAAATCGGGTCAACTTCGCTAATGATTACTCGAGCACCCTGACCACGCATTGCCTCAGCTGCACCCTTACCAACATCTCCATAGCCTGCGATGAACACAGTCTTACCACCGATAAGAATGTCTGTTGCACGGTTTAGGCCATCTGGAAGTGAGTGACGGATTCCATACTTGTTATCAAACTTAGATTTAGTAACAGAGTCGTTGACGTTGATACCAGGGAATAGCAGTGTTCCACGCTTGAACATTTCGTATAAGCGCTTAACACCGGTTGTTGTTTCTTCAGTAACACCGTAGATGTCTGCAGCGATACGAGTGAAACGATCTTTTGAAAGTTTCATCTGCTCAGTTAGCAGGTTAAGAATCACTCGGTATTCCTCGTTGTCTTCAACTCCTGCAGGAGGAACTGAGCCAGCAAGTTCAAACTCGCGACCCTTGTGAACTAGAAGAGTTGCATCGCCACCATCATCCAAGATCATGTTTGGACCGATGTAATCTGCACCCTCAGCAATAGCTTCCTGAGTCCAGTCAAAGATTCTTTCAGTTGCCCACCAGTACTCTTCTAGGCTTTCACCCTTCCAAGCAAAGATTGGAACACCAGCAGGAACTTGAACAGTTCCATGTGGACCAACAACTGCAGCAGCTGCAGCTTCATCCTGGGTTGAGAAAATGTTGCATGATGCCCAACGCACCTTTGCTCCAAGAGCAACAAGAGTTTCAATCAGAACAGCAGTCTGAATGGTCATGTGTAAAGAACCTGCGATACGAGCTCCACGAAGTGGCTGGTGCGGACCGAACTGCTCACGCATTGCCATAAGTCCTGGCATCTCGTTTTCAGCCAGACGGATTAGGTGTCTACCGTATCCAGCTAGGCCTAGATCGGCTACCTTGTGCTCAATACCTGTGGTTGTCTTGCTGCTCGTAGAAGTCATGGTCTCTATTATCGCCCTTATATGACCTCAAAAGAAACCAAATTGTTATCTACGGATTAGCCCTAGAACTTCGTCCCGAATGGCTTCCATAGTGCCCTGGACCTTGGCTTCAACGTTGAGACGAAGTAAAGGCTCAGTATTTGAGGCTCTAACGTTGAACCACCACCAGTGACCCTGATCGTCGGTGCCTGAGACAGTAACGCCATCTAGGTGGTCAAATGAAGCCCTGGAAACAAAAGCCTCTTCAATCCTTGCCTTGGCAGCAGGGACGTCCGTGACAGTTGAGTTGATTTCACCAGATAAGAAGTATGGGTTGTATTGCTTAGAGATAGCGCTCAAGGTCTCAGGCTGAGAGCCGAACTCTGCTAACACATGCATCGCAGCAAGCATTCCGTTATCTGCTCCCCAGAAGCTCTTAAAGTAATAGTGTGCTGAGTGCTCACCACCAAAGGCAGCATTGGTAGCAGCCATGCGGTCCTTGATTAGCGAGTGCCCAACCTTGGTTCGCTCACCAATAGCACCTTCGGATTCAATAACCTCGGCAACCACCTTAGAAGTAATCAAGTTATACAAAATGGTGATATCCGCATTGGCATCCAAAGACTTTGCTCTCGCGATCTCGCGCTTAGCAACCATTGCTGCAACAGCGCTTGGGGTTACTGGATCACCATTCTCATCAATAACAAAGCAGCGATCAGCATCACCATCGAACGCAAGCCCTAAATCAGCCTTGTGTTCAACAACTGCCTTTTGCAGATCAACCAAGTTCTTAGGCTCTAGTGGATTAGCTTCGTGGTTTGGAAAAGTTCCATCAAGTTCGAAATACATTTCAACAATTTCAATTGGCAACTTAGAAAGTCCTGCTGCTTGACCCAACACTGCAGGAACTGTTAGCCCACCCATGCCGTTAGCAGCATCAACAACAACCTTCATTGGCTTCACATTAGATAGATCAACCAGAGTTCTTAGGTAAGTTGCATACTCAACCAAGACATCTTGTTTTCTATATGTTCCAGGATTAGCAACTGTAGTAATGCCATCGGCTAGAAATACTTTTGCTCTGTCTCTGATTGCAGCAAGTCCGGTGTCTAGAGAAATTCCACGGGCACCAGCTCTTGAGAACTTGATTCCGTTATAGCTTGCTGGGTTGTGACTGGCTGTGAACATGGCAGCAGCAAGATTCATATCTCCCGATGCGAAGTAAGACTCATCCGTTGAGCAAAGACCAATAGAAACAACATTTGCGCCACGCGCCATCGCACCTCTAGCAAACGCTTGCTCAAATAAAGGAGAAGAGTCACGCATATCGTGACCAACAACTACTGACTCCCCAGCAAGAGCTAGTTCGTCTACGAAGCCTGCGGCTAACGCCTCAACTACTTCTTCGGTTAGATCGATATTTACTAGCCCACGAACATCGTAGGTTTTGACCATTGCGTCCCAGTTGACACTCATGAAAGGCCCTTCCGCTCAACAAAGTAAAGAATACAATGTCCCCATGACCCTAAGACCCCGCGATAGAGACCGTCATGGTCGTGGCATCCGCCATTCACTCTCTGGAGCTCTTTATAAGACTGGTGGTTCAGGGCTAGATTCCTTTGCGTCAATAGTCAGTTCAACCTGTGAATACCTGAAAGAGCGCTGGCCTGCTGAACTAGGTGATCTGAAGTATCGAATCATGGATGCACCTGTGCTTGGGGCTAATTCAACCTTTGTGAAGCGCTGGTCAGTTAGACCTGAAACCAAAACAATAGTCATTTATCGACTACCTATTCTTCGACTCAATAACAACCAAAGCTCTAACCCCACCGAGGAAAGAGTTCGCATTGAACACCATGTGTTTGAAGCAGCAGCTGAACTTATTGGCAAAGAGCCATGGGAACTTATATTCGGTGATGACGAATAGTTAGTGAACGCTAACTTTCACTAAACCTGAAATGTTCTTGTCATCAAGTAACGGCAGAACGCCGATACGGCCATCAATATCTAGAACAAGATTGGCAAAGACTTCTTGATCAGCTGGAATGATTCCCATCGATAAACCAGCACTTGCTCTAATAACCTCAGTCGAACCAGCTCCAATAGTTCTCTTGACTGTTTCGCCACCTATCTTGATTGAAATGGTTGTTGGCTTATCCCCTGGGTTAGTGACAGATACCTTACTGATACCTGATTTAGGAACAGCAACATATCGAGGAGTTGTAAAACCTTCAGCAGGATTAATCCAAGAGAAATCGGTGTATGCACCTGGAATTGATTTACTTCTAACTAAACGAACACTTGATTGCACTGGAACATCTGAATCTAAGATTCCAAAGTAATCGCCATCAGCAAGTCCTGGTATTTCAAAGTCACTAACCTTGCCAGCACTAGCAGTTACAGATAGCACCGTTCCAAAAGTATCCTCGGTTGTACCTAAGACTTGGAAAGTAATAGTTGCATCTTTAGTCCCCGGCACAAACACTCTAAGCATCTGAGCAACATCTGAATACTTATCGGCTGAGTTCTTGAACTTAGCGCTGTCAACTGAACCTCTAATCAAAATGCCAGGAATGATGGCCCGTTTACTTGCAACTGGGGCAGGTGCAACATAGTCAGCACCAGATGCGCTGTTACCTCTTACTGCCTTCTGCTGAATAAGGGCAGTGATTGACCCACCTCTACTCACAACATGAACAGCAATAGATTCTGCTCTAAGAACAAAGGAGGAGAGTGGAACAACGGTTGTGTCATTAGCTGGAACAGCTATGCCTGAAAGACCAGCACTATTTGATGTTCCATTCTCGGTAAAGATCTCAAGGTCAACTGTTGAATCAATGCTGGTTGGGTTAGTAAGCACAAGAAGTGCTTCCCTACCAATAGCAGTTGATCCGCCAACCAACCAGAACTCGCTCTGTGGTCTAAGACAAGGAGCAGCTAGCAGACCCTTGATGCTCTTGCCCTTTGCCATCTGAATCTGATTAGCAGTCAGTAACTCTGATCCTTGAGCGCTCTTGCCGTTTTTATCTAAGACAGTAAAGGATGTGAACTTGCTTAGCCGCTTAGTTAGGTCCTGCCTCACCCCAAAGCCAATAATTGGCTTGGATGACTGTCCTTTGAGGGAAGTGTTCTTGACTGCTGAGTAGGACAGTGTTCCGCTAGCAGTGGAACTTCTCTTGAATGAAGAAACAGAAGTTTGGTTCTTGCCACCGGCAATAAATGTTGGCCCTATGCAGGTAACCTGCAAATCCTTAGCACTAACCTCATGAACTGCAGATTCCACATTAGGTGTACTAACTAGAGTCAACGGAGTCCCATAAACAACAGCAGCGCAAGCTACTCCTGCAACTAGAAGAAAGCGGAGAATGCGAATAACCATTACTGCTCCTCCTCTATTTGGAAACTATCCTCATTCATGGATTTAGCAGACTTCCTTGACTTGCGTCCTCTTGAAGTTGGAAGCGCTAACAGAATGAATGCAACAAGTATTCCTAATTGAACGGACTTAGTAATTGACCAGTAGGTCTGATTGTCTTTGATTTCAAAACTGTCGCTTGCCTTTACTCGCCAAAGCTGGCCGAACTCTGTCGTGCCAACCTGGTCCAGCTCTGTGACCGAGTTCAAACTAACTGCAAGATCAGCATTACCTGGCTTATCAGTTACCAACACATAGCCGATGCCCGCTTGTTTTAAAGCTGGGCTTAGATCTTTACCGTTAGCGGAAACTAGATTGCCTACCAGTATTGAGATGGTGTTCTTTAGTTTGTCAGTTGAAAGATTCAAAACATTTTCAGAGCTAAATCGGTATGCAGTTGAAACTGAATCAAGTCTTAGTCCATTAGGTCTGACAAGTTCAGCTCTAAACTCTTGGCCTGACTCAGAGCCATTTTTAGAAATCACAAGCAGTCGAAGGTCATTACCCGCTCTGGATTCAGCTTCAAAAATTGCAGGAAGATTTCTGGAATCCCCAAAAGTAATTTTGGCTGGGGTCATAACTGCACTAGCCATAAGAGGCGCTAAGCCGCCAATGACAGCAAGAGAAACCAATACTCTTCTTAGCCCAACTCGAGTGATCGAATCAAACCAGATACCTATTGCAGCTATCACTAGCAACACCGAAATCATAAGTAATGGTGTTGGGCTAGCAAAAACTTCAGTAGCTGAATCTAAGAAGATAGAACCCGTTCCACCTGCTGTGAAAGGGATGCCCTGCAGCAACCAAAGATTTCCCAATGCCAATAACGAAAGCATCCAGAGGCTGAAGATCCCTTTGGCTTTGGACAAAAGAGAAAGCAAACCCAATGCCATAAACCCAATGGCAGCCCAACCAAGAATCTGGTCTTGACCAAACAACGCATCAAACAAATTAGCTTGCTTACTTGGATAAGAAATAGTTGGATCAGCCAAAAGTGCCAGCGGAGTCTGGTTGATGAGCACCTGATGCACAAGATATGGAGTAACCAGAGCAGCAGCAGGTAAAACCACTAGAGCAGCGGTAGCAAACCTGCCTCTAGATAACACTGCATAAACGCCTGATAACACAAGTAGTAGTGGCAAAGCGCTCGGAGCACTGGCTGCTGCCACTGCAAACAATAATGCTGCAGCAGCTATCCAAGACCAGCTTTGAGCATTAGATCTAATCGAACTTGTAATTCCTATCCGACCTGCTCTTGCCAAAGCAAACAAGAGCCAAGGCAGGGTAATGCTGAACATCAAAGCCGGAAAATTGCCCTCTGATTGCGAAAGAGTGAACGCAGGCCAGAACACATAGATAAGCGCGAGTGGGATCTTCACAGTGTTTCTAAGCGTCACTGTTGAAAGTAGTCTCCACGCTCCAAAGTAAGCCAGCGGCATTGCCATGAAAAGCACCGCCGATAACCCTAAGTTAGGTGCAAAGAACGTGAGCGAACCTATCAGTAGTAGCACCCAAGCAAAAGGATCACTAGGTGCAGCTAGTCCAAAGCCAACGAATTGATAACTTGCGCCAGTGTTAGCAAATAGCTGCAGCCAGCTATCGCTTAGCGGCAGAGCATATCCACCCTTAACTGCCTGGCCCATAGGAAAGTATTGGAAAGAAAGAGCAAGTAATCCGAGCATCACCCATAAACCACCGCTTGCAGCGAAGCTTCGCTGCGTAAGGTTAGTTCTAGTTGTTGGAGCTTCTTGAAAGTTAGCCAGGTTAGTCTTCTGCTCTTCAAGTTCAAAAGCTAAACGAGAGTGAGATTTCACTTGTGCCGTGGTTGCAAATAACGGCTTGATGGATTTTAGTGATGCTCGGTGTCGATCACGAAGTCTTGCTCTCACTGAAAAGAAAGCCCAGAGATTTGCTCGAAGAGTAAAGAGAATTCGATCTGGCCTTTTCACAAACAACAGTGTTGCTATCTGCAGAACCGAAAGTGCTGGCAGTGAAAGCCAATAGAGGAATGAAATAAACAAAGGTAAGTGGGCTAAGCGCAAGTGATTGGTGGCTTTAGCCATTGCGAACTTCACAGAGCCGCCCAGCCAATTCTTGGCTCTCTGACCTTGCAGTGAAAGCTCTGCGTGACGAACTCTAGCTGTTGGAACAACAACGACTCTGAAGCCAAGTTGATGAGTTCTCATTCCAAGATCTAAATCTGCTGCAAGTTCCGGTGCAACTAGAGAAAAACCGCCGAGTTCTGCCCAGACATTAGCCCTAATCAACATTGCATTACTTGAGACCGCTAAGACATCACTCATCCAGTCATGTTGCTTTTGATCTAATTCATCGTTTACAAGAGAGAAAGGCTTGAGTGACTTAGTCAAGGTAAGCCCCTGTTGAACAATCATTTTTGGATTGTCATAGCCAATTTGTTTTGGTGAAGCTATAGCAACTAGTGGAGAAAGTTCTAATGCTCTAACAAGTTCTGCAAGTGCATGAACTTCAGGAAGTGAGTCATCATGCACCAACCAGATTGAAACATCATCTAAGTTCTCGATACCTTCTAAAACCTGTTTGATAGCAAGAGCAGATAATTCAGCGAAAGTTGCTTTCTCTTGAATAGTTAGAACAGCATGCTTATTTGATTGAGCAATGAAGCCATCGAGGATTGTTGAGACTTCAGTTGAGTTTGAACTATCTACGACAAGAGTGCGTTCAATTCTGAAACTCTGTTTTTCTAGAGCCTCTAAATTCTTTTGTAAATAGAGCGGTTGTTCATTTGATACAACAACCGCCACCACACGCATGCTCATGCCGTGGCCAGTGCCTAGACTAAGCGCGCTTCTTTAGCTTGCGACGTTCGCGCTCGCTCAGACCGCCCCAGATTCCGAATCTTTCGTCATTAGCTAGTGCATAGTCCAGGCACTGTTTCTGAACATCGCATCCAGAACAGATGCGCTTGGCATCTCTAGTTGATCCACCCTTTTCTGGGAAGAAAGCTTCTGGATCTGTCTGTGAGCAAAGAGCGTCACGCTGCCAAGCTAATGGGTTGTGATCTGCAGATAGGTCACCACCTAGTAATGAACGGAGGAATGGGTCCTTAAACCAATCGTCTGGTACTTGGCCAAAGCTCTCGTTCATCGACATGCGGTTCCTCTCAAATCTTCAACTGTGTCGTTGGTAGATTTCACAGTTGTAATTACAACGCTGTAAGTATTGTGGTGTCAACTTGGGAATAGGTCAAATCGAGAACCGTTATAAAGCCTTAACATTCGGTATTTGCCCTATTTTTATCGCATTTTGGACTCAAAAACAAAGATAACCTTGACCCATGAAGATTTTAGTTACCGGTGGTGCCGGATACATCGGATCCCACGTAATCAGACAGCTGATTACTGTAGGGCACGAGCCAGTAGCCCTGGATGATCTAACCAATGGAATTCAGAAACGCATCGGTGACACTCCCCTAGTGAAGCTGGATTTAGCATCCCCTGAGGCAACCGATTCTCTAATCAAAGCCTTCAAGGATTACTCAATTGACGGAGTTATTCACCTAGCTGCTCGTAAGTCTGTTGGGGAATCAGTTGAACGACCTGAGTATTACTACCAGCAGAACATCAACTCAGTAACCAACCTGCTTTTGGCTATGCGTGAAGCCAAGGTTATGAATATGGTCTTCTCATCTAGCGCCGCTACCTATGGCTCACCTGATGTTGACCAAGTCAACGAAGACTACCTAGCTCGTCCAATCAACCCTTATGGTGAAACCAAACTGGTTGGTGAGTGGATGATGGCAGATGCCGCCAAAGCCTGGGGACTCAAAGTAGTTAGCCTTAGATACTTCAACGTTGCAGGTGCTGGCTTTGATGATCTAGCCGACACATCGATTGCCAACCTTATTCCTATCGCCTTCAACGCCATCAAAAACAACAAGCCAATCCAAGTTTTCGGCACCGACTGGCCAACTCCTGATGGCAGTTGCGTTCGTGACTACATCCACGTTCTTGATCTAGCCGATGCACACATCACAGCTCTTGAGTACCTTGACCAAGACGTGAGAGAACACTCTGTGTTCAACGTTGGCACAGGTAAAGGTTCATCCGTTCTGGCTGTAATCGATACTATTCACAAGGTCATTGGCAAAGACTTTGAAGTCGACTTAGTCGATAGGCGAGCAGGTGACCCGGCAGCCCTAAGTGCTGATGTGTCGAGGATTGAAAAGACACTGGGTTGGAAAGCTAAGCACGACTTGACTGATATCGTTTCAAGTCACTACAGAGCTAGTTCGAACTAACCGCCATAAACAAAGTTCCATTGCCGCTAAGGCTGAATGATCTGGCATCTCCAGCCATAAACACAGCTTCTCCAATGTTGATGACTTCTCGCTCACCCTGGCTATTGCTAACTGCAACAGAACCTTCAGTGCATAGCAGGATGGCGTTCCCTGGCAGATTAACATCAGCCAACAAGTTACTGGATCCAACGCTTGCCCGATAGAAATCAAACTCTGGTGTTGGTAAGTCAAACTTCTCAAAGCCAACGGCGAGATTCTTAGTTTGAACTAGAACCGGTTCAGTGCTTTCGAATGCTAAAACTTTAGAGAGCTCATCAACATCAATGTGTTTAGGAGTTAGCCCTCCACGCAGCACATTGTCGCTAGCTAACATCACCTCAACACCTAACCCAGAAAGATAAGCGTGCGGCATCCCCGCAGGAACGAACACTCCCTCTCCTCTAGTTAGGCTCATGTGATTCATCAGTAGAGCCGTAGCGATGCCTCTATCTTTGCCATGATGCTCACTCAGGTGCACAACAAGATCAACTAGAGAGGGACACTGCTCAGCAGAATCAATTAGATCAGAAACAAAACTCTCATCGCAGTCCGCTGAAGTAAGCGCATCTAAGAAAACTTCTCTAATTCCTTTATCAGTATCAAGCCAAGAGATCCACTTAGTTAGAACTTCGGTTAACTTCTCGCTGGTACTGACTTCTAACAACTCAGAAAACTTTTCTTTGATTAGAGCAGGAGAACTGAATCCAACTAGAGCATCAAAGCGCTCGGTCAGAGCAACAATAAGTTCAGGCTTAGCCCTGTCATCTTTGTAGTTTCTGTGGGATGCATCAATAGGAATACCAGCAGCGTTTTCTCTAGCAAAACCTTCAATAGCCTGGGCTGGGTTTGGATGAGCCTGAATAGATAGTGGCGCTTCAGCGGCCAGTATCTTCAAAAGAAAAGGCAGCCTAGAAGTTCTGCCAGTATCTTGAAGCAGTGCCTGAAGAGAAACGTCTGTGCCAATAACCTCGGTAGGTGACCCATCATGAGTTCCAAACCAAATCTCTGCCATGGGCTCGCCTGTTGCAGCTATGCCAAAGTAATCGCTGATGAGGGTTTTAGACCCCCATGCATAGGGCAGAGCCTGATTGGTTAGTTTGACGAGCACTCACTAAGCCTAACTAAGCCCCTTTCAGGTAAGCCGTTGCCACCCATAGACTTGGGGCAGGGAAAATGACTAAAGCAAAGAAAAACAAACTCAAGAAAGCTGGGCCCTTGGCCCGTGCCTTGGCATACCTCGCCCTAGTCGTTCTCATATCTGGTGACTCTCTATTTGGTGAGGATTACATCAGACCTAACTTTGTGTGGGGCTTATGGCTTCTAGGGGCTATTGCAACCGTTGTTGGCTGCACATACTTTCTAATCAAAGCCGACTGGAAAAGAGTCATTAGGCAGATGCCTGTTGAACTCAACCTTCTTCTTGCCCTAATGATCGCAAGCTCAACCTGGTCTGTATACCCACTGCAGACAGTGAGTAGCTTTGTCATCCAAATGGGTGTGACAGTCATTGCTCTATTCTTTGCCGCAACCTTCAGCTGGAGACAGATTCTGGTTATCTTTGCCAACACAATCCGAGGCATTGTTTTTGGAATGCTGGCTATCGCAGTCTTCTCAACAATTTTCCCCAACGCTAGGTATGCCTTTGCTGAAAGTGAAAACTATTTAGACGGTGGCCTAATCAGGTTGATGCTTGGTAATCCAAACCTGGTTAGCAATAACTATGTTGCCGCTTGGGCTCTAATTGGTGTAATTACTTTTGCTATTGAAGCTGCCATCAAGAAAAAGACTCGCACACTCAGCATCATCAGCTTGGTTGCAGCAGTCATATTAGTTTTTGTTTCAAAATCAGCAGGAATGATTTTTGCGTCAGTTGCCGTTCTGCTGGCAGCCATTGTTTCTTTGGCTGCTGAAGGAAAAGACAAAGCAACTCGTCACAGGTATTACCACATCGCTTGGTCTATAGCTGGAATCGGTGTTTTCTTAGTTCTGGTATTTAGAAGACAGGTCTTTGAGTTCTTGGGTAAATCACCCGACATGACTCACCGCACTGATATCTGGGAAAGTGTTGCCTCATTAATTGAACAAAGATCTTTAGAAGGTTGGGGCTTCATTGGAGCTTGGGTGCCAGGAGTAAAGCCTTACGAAGGTTTGATTGTCATCAACGGTGAAAAGTATTACCAAGCGCATAACGCCTACTTGGATATTTGGCTTCAGCTTGGCGCTGTTGGGCTTATCCTTTTCGGCATACTCTTAACTCGCGTCTTTGTGAAAACCTGGCGTTTAGGCGTTCACCACTCCAATGCTCTTTATCTATGGCCACTTCTAATACTCATGACCCAGTTAGTTAGAGGCATCACAGAATCAAGATTCCTAATTGGATCAGCGATGATGCTGTTAATCCTGTTTGCAGTGAAGTCTTATGATCCAGAAAAACTCTTAGAAGAGAATTCAAAGAAGCCTAAGCGCAAACAGCTTGAGCAGATCGGTAGAGGCCCGATTACTCGTTTGATCAGACGCTAAGGCAGTTTTAGAACTTGGCCTATTCTGATTCGATCTGAGTTCACCAAGTTATTAAGTTCCATCAGCCTTGCCACAGTTGTCTTAAATCTAGTTGCAATGAGCGTAAGAGTATCCCCTGCAACAATCGTGTATGTCTTAGGTTGAGTAACTATTGGTGGCTTTGGAACAACCGTTGACTTCACTGGCATCTGAGCGCCCAGCGGCAGGTTCTTAATAAAATCATCATCAACCCAGATCAATGGTGGTTCAGTCAGATTATCTAGTTTGTACTGAGCAAGATTTATAAACGGAAGTCGTTTTCCCTTAACAATCTTGTAGGCCTTCTTTATTGTCTTCTTCGATACCGGATCGATGAATGAGTGACCTATGTATCGACCAAAGCTTTTATCCGTAATGGTTAGTTGAGAACAAACTGCATCACTCAACTTAGTTGAGACACCCGGTAATTCCTTGGCAACATCAAGCTTTGTCTCATGAAGAAAAGAATTTGCCACAACATAAATCTGACCGGCGCAGGAAAGCTTGTATGGACCAAAAGTTGTGGCACTCGGATAGCCAACTAGCTGAATGGTCGTCAGTATTCTTGCTTCGGCCAACTTCAACTTCATTGACTTGTCATTGAATGAAATCGTACTACTTGGAGAATCAATGATTCCAACAACACCTGTTTGCTTGTTCTTCACCACCAAACCAGGAGGTAAAACCATCACGCTTCTTGGAATGAAGCTCAGCCCTGAAACGCTTACCGGTATCACTTTGGTTGATGACAACCCAGTTGCCAAAATCGCCCTATCAGCCTCATTGAATGTGGCTCTAATAACACCGTCTTTCAAAAGGAACACTGTCTTTTGAGTGTCAGCCTTGATGAAGTTAGCCCCAGTGATGACATCCTCGGTGGTTGGGAACTTTTCAGCTAAAGAGTTGGGAACTTCAGCTGCCTTCTTAACCCAAGTGGATGTGCTCTCCACCTTGGTCTTTCCACTCTTACTTAGCAGCCAGGTATGTTCATTATCATCAACAATCAAGCTGCCAAGCGGTTTAGCTTCAGGCACCTTGCTCATACCTGCAGTACTCAAAGTTCCTGTTGTTGCTCTGAAAATCTTTGTGAAGTCAATTTCTTTTCTAGTTTCTGGGTCGATGTCATACATCACTCCACCGGCTAAAACTGCGTCTCTCTTTAGATCTTTATTGGCAAAGAGGCTTCCATCTAACGCAACTGGTAAACCCCATGGAAGATAATCAAAGTCTTTCAGTTTCAATGGAGATGGCGCAATTGAGCCAATTCCTTCTGCAGTCAGCGAAGCATCATCTAACACTTCACGTTTTTCTCCAGCTCTCAATAAAACTCTCGAACCGTCTGTGAGATTTAGCATTGAAGATATTCCCAGGGCTGCCGCTGATAACCTGACGGTCAGTAAGGCGTCAAGTTCTGCCTGTTTGAGCTCTTTTGCATTGGTGCAGGTAAAGCCCAGCAAATGAATCTTCGCGCAGTCAACCGGATACTTCTTGGTCTCATTTACTAAGAAGAAAGATGATGTAGTCGCCGGAGCAACAGGTGCACCCTTGACTACCCCAGTGATGTCAGATCTAAAAGGTCCGGTTGGTAAGGCATCTAATTGAACCTGCGTTAGTGCAACAGCCGCTTGACAATTAAGCCCAAGGTTTGTTGCCTGTTCGCAATTGGAAATTAGATACTTTTTACCACCACTAATAAAGAAGTATGTACTTACGTTGTTGACTGGGGCTGTCTTAATAATGCGTGTGAGAGGAATTCCTGTTTTAAACGAATCTAGATATTCTTTCGAGATTTCACCCAGAGGACCCAGCGGCGCTAGTTCCTTAACTAGGTCTGGATCTGAAAGCGGATACTTGATGTCATTGGAAATGAAGTAGGGATCGCTAGTAGCACTCTTGAGTAAGAATCCACCACCGATTGGACTTCCAAACCAATCCCAATAAAATCGCCAGAAGTTTCTATTGCCATAAGAAGAGCATCTGTCTCCTGTTCCACGCAAATTACCCAGAGATGCCTTGTTAGGCACAAATGGCGTGTAGTAGTACAGGTTTGCCGTTGCTTGGCTCTTAAGGGTAAAGCTCTGCTTGCCACAGGCCCTTGCTGCATCAGGGTGGTAAGAAATGGAAACCTGTCTGCCAGGACGAAGGTAAGTAAATGAACCGTTTGGATCTCCGTACCACTGAAACTGTCCAGCCGCTTTGTATAGCTGGTTGAAAAGACCAGTCCAAACTTTTCCACAAATACCAGGGTCACTATCCGGGCAACCATAACCCATCGCCGCTCTATACATATATGGTGAAGGAATTTTTGCTTGGACAAGCCCCTGTTCCTTTTGCAGAGTGACAAGTAGCACTCGTGGATTAATGCCACAAGCCCTAGAGATGTTAAAGATAATTTGCGCAGCTGAAATATTCTTCTGGGCGGGCATGTATTGGCACTTGCCAACCTCGGCAATCTTTTCTGGGGTGTCAGTTTTGTAATTCTTGAGACATGGCATCCCGGTCGGACCCGATCCACACACCGGCACCTGAGAATCCAGGAATCGTTGAATGTCTTCGGCGGTCATAGTTCCAAAATCAAAGAACACACTGTCGCTAATAATTAGCCCTGGGTCAAAATTCTTTCCATCAAGTGCTGATGCACTTGTTACTGGAGTTATTGCGGTCAGCCCAAGTGAAGTCAGCAGTGCTACCAGCACTGCGACTACACCTTTGGTCAACCGGCTATAGATCACGGAATAACTACCGAGGTTCCTGAAGATAGACCAGAGTGAACAGCTGAGTCATATTTGACGGTAACTACACCTGCACCCTTAGCCAATACCCCCAAAGGAATCTCCATGGTTTTACACTGCGTATTTGCAGCGTTTGATTCAGAAGTCACTGTTACCGATGTGCTCTTGTCACCACCAGTGAATGTTGCTGTGCAAGTTCCACCATCTTCACTGAAGTTAGTGATCTGAGCGACGACCTGAAGAACACCTGCTTGAGTATCAACATAGGCGTCCATGATTTCAACCGTTGCTGGAAGTTTGGTAGGTTCTGGGGTTTCAGTAGGTGTCTCAGTAGGTTTAGGTGTCTCCGTGTCAGTAACTGTTGGCGTTGGAGAATCAGTCGGCTTACCCATATTTGGGTATAAAAGAGAGCATCCTGAAACAGATGCGGCCAATACAAGGGCAAGAACTGCAATTCGAAGGTTTTTCATAAACCCAGACTAACTTTTAGACCTGTTAAATCTCTTGTGCGAAACTGGGAGAAACCTATTTATACTTCTTTATTTTCTGTTGAATAAGGCTTCTCATGAGACGGAAGTCTGGATTATCAGCCTGAATGGTTGGATATGAAAGTTGTAAACTCTTCAATCCTGCAGATCTCGCTTTAAGCGCTAAATCCATCAGTGTTGGTAATGAGCTTCCTGGAATGTCAGTCTTGATTAACTTCGCCCCTGCCCCTGCCACCGCATTGAGTCTAAATAGAAGTGTCTGCAAATCAATTTTCTTCAACACAATTCTTTCAACTTCTCTTTGACGCTTCATGCGGTCATAGTCGTTAGTGTTGTGTCTTGATCTTGCATACCAAAGAGCAGTTCGACCATCCATGTGCTGTCTGCCTTTTTCAATCCAACCCAGAGCATCAGGACAATAAGATCCACGTTCGTTATCAGCTGGAACGCAATCCTGCTGACCACCAATAGGAAGCGCCTTCTTAACATTCACAGTGATCCCACCAAGAGCATCAATAAGTTCAACGAATGAGTTCATGTTGATTAGAACATAGGCGTCAATCTCTAAACCGGTAACCCATTCAACTGCAGATCTGGTTGCTTCAACTCCAGCAGTTGAGCCCTTCTTGGCAATGCCTGGGTAAAGATCTTTGTGATTATCCATCGCTGTTTTATAGATGGAGTTTAGGAAACACTCCCCACCACAGTTGTTATTAAATCCATATGGATAGACACTCCTAATTGGAGTGCCCTCTTTAAATCGAATGTTAGTTAGGTTTCTCGGTAAACCAATGTTTACTGCAACGCCAGTATCCGCGCTAACGCTAAGGATAGAAATGCTGTCAGGACGAAGACCTAAACGGTTTGCTCCTGAGTCTCCACCGAGAATGAGGATGTTGTATCTACCCTTGCTAGGTTGAAAAGCTTCAGTGTTCTTGAAAGTGGTGGAAGTGAAATTAGAAGCAGCAAGTGCTGTTGATCCAATAGTTCCTGCCACATAACCATTAAATGTTCCGGTAACTAAAACAAGAACAACAAGAACAGCCTTAAATCTTGTCGTGATTCTGTGTGCATACATCAACCTGACTGCATCAAGAGTTGTCACAACAATCAACGCAGCATAAATCGCAAAGCCAATACCGATTGGAGTTGCCACCATAGGAGCAGAAATAAGGGTGAAAAGCGCAACTTTAGAAATGAGTCCAAACAAAAGCGAAATGGCTAGAAATGACCAGAAGCCCAAAGTAAACAGAATTCCAATACGGCCAAGTTTTTTATTTCCTGCAACAACTTGAACCGAACCTGGGACAAATAAGTTCAGGGCAATTATCCAGCCGGCTCGCTTGACTAATTGTCTCGAGTCAGCTCTATCAACATTGCGAAAAGGAGTATTCAGTTCGCGAGAATTATCTCTTGGGCTCATAACTTGGATTTAAGGTTCTTGTTTTTTGTTGCAACTTGGTCTGCAAGATCTGCACTGAACGCTTCAAGCGCTTTAGCAACCTTAGGGTCAAAAGCGCCGATAATTCGAGCAGCCAAGATACCAGCATTTCTAGCTCCATCAATAGAAACTGTTGCCACTGGGATACCTGCCGGCATCTGAACAATAGAAAGAAGTGAATCCATTCCATCTAAATTCTTTAGCTTTACTGGAACACCAACAACAGGAAGGGTTGTCACTGAGGCAATCATGCCTGGTAAGTGGGCTGCCCCGCCCGCTCCAGCGATAATAACTTTGATTCCACGACCTGCAGCTGCTTTACCCCACTCCATCATTCGATCAGGAGTTCTGTGAGCAGAGAGCACTTCAACCTCATACTCAATACCAAATTCTTTGAGAGCCTGAGCTGCATCACTCATAACTGCCCAGTCGCTATCCGAGCCCATTACAACACCTACGAGTGGTTGAGTCATGGGGTTCTCCTAAACAGATGCCTAAAGGGCAGATAACTTCTTCCCTTTGATTTTAGATTCGCATCTAAGAAAAACTGGTTAGGCTTGCAGCCCTTTGAAGACTCCGGTCGCTATTTGCCTAGCGTCAGCGAGAGATTCATTTGATATAGCGGTGATGTGGCCCATCTTCCTGCCAACCCTAGGTGCCTTGCCATAAACATGAACACTGGCTCCATCAAGCTCTCTATCCACCAAACCAAAGTCATTACTATCGTTTAGCCCCAGAAGATTCAACATCACTGAATAAGTCTTTGTAGGGGAAGTGTCCCCCAGAGGCATTCCTGAAACAGCTCTAATGTGCTGCTCGAACTGACTGGTTGCCGATCCTTCAATACTGAAATGTCCTGAGTTATGTGGACGCATGGCTAATTCATTAACCAGTAGCCTGCCATCAACTGTTTCAAACATCTCAACCGCAAGAACACCGGTAACATCAAGGCCTTCCGCGATGGTCTTAGCAATCTGAGAAGCAAGTGCAAAGTTAGCATTCGGTGCTGGAGAGTTAACCTCTGCACAGACCCCATCTTTTTGAATTGTTTCAACTAGGTCCCAACTAGACCATTCACCTGAACGGTTTCTAGCGGAAAGCTGAGCAAGCTCTCTCACAAAGTTAACTTTTTCTTCAACCAGCAAAGGATTACCGTTTAGCCAATCATTTGCATCAGCGCTTGATCTAACTACCTTGACACCTTTACCGTCATAACCACCGGTTGGGGTTTTCAGAATTGCAACTCCGCCGTGGCTCTGAATGAATTGATCTAACTCTGCTGCAGTTGAGACCTTAGCCCAATCAGGACTAGGCACTCCAAGTTGAGTGATTTTTTCTCTCATGTCTAGTTTGTTTTGAGCAAAACGTAGTGCTTTCGATGAAGGCTCAACGATAAAACCTTCAGCTTCCAAATGTTCAAGAATTTGTAGTGGAACGTGCTCGTGATCAAAAGTGATGACATCCACGGTTTTGGCAAACTGCAGAACTGTGTCTAAGTCCTTGTAATCGCCAACTTGCGTGGCAGCCACTTGAGCTGGGCTACCCTCAGACTCTGCAAGTACTTTGATGTCTATGCCAAGCGCCTTAGCAGGAGCAATCATCATTCGGGCTAATTGCCCACCACCGATTACTCCAACAGATTTAGTCACGCTTTATCTTCTCATTCCAGAAGACTTGGATCTCTTGCCAAGGAACTGTTCAATCTCGCGAGATAGTTTCTTAGCTTTTGGGACTCGCTTCAAAACGATGTCTTGACCAAACTCACGGTGCAGGCGAACATCCCCTGCTCCTTGAAGCCAAGCACTAACACCTCGAGAAATACTCACACCGGTTACTTCACCCCATGGAACTTCTTCAGTCTTAGTTCCAAATAGTCCTGAATGAACCACTGCCCTGGTGCTAGTGAGTTCATACCTATTGGTAAAGAACCTGAGAGACGGAATAAACCAGAGCAATAAGCCAACAACTAAAACAGCTCCTAGCAAAGCTTGTCTTTGCCAAGTTTCAGTAAGTCGCCATTCAATAAATAAGTAAAGGCCAGCATCAACCAGCAAAAAGACAACTGGATAGATTAGGGCTGCGCCATGCCTTCTGAGTATGACAAAGCTCTGCTCTTCGAATGACTGAGATGTGGACACAACACCTATTGTCGCAAGTGTTGAATGTCCCCCGCTGCAACGGCACGAATCTCAACTGGATCGGACATGGCGACAAGTAGCCTTCCCGTGCCATCAAGCCCAACTGCTTTACCTGCGAAATCTGAGCCATCTGGCAGAAGAACTTTCACGGTAGAACCAATAGTCGAGGAAGCTTCCTGAACCGAGAGATGAAGACCTGATTCTTCAGCATCACCTGAGGCATCTGAGAATTCTTCATAAAGCCTTCTGAATGATGCCAGGTACCTAACCAGAACATCATCGAGTTCAAAGTTTGTAACTCCATGCAAACCTAGAGATGTTGCGTTCTCGATAGGAAGTTCTTCTTTTGACTGTTTGAGGTTCAACCCTGCTCCGATAACGACACCTTGACCGTTCGGCAGAACCTCGGCTAGAAGACCTGAGATCTTCTCTCCATTTACTAGAACATCGTTTGGCCACTTCAAACTGACTTCTTGATCTTCAATCAAAGATGAAACAGCGTTTTTCATAGCAAGACCGGCAAGAAGTGGAAGCCAGCCAAAAGCTTCAATACCAAAAGCTTTTGGTCTTAACAACACCGAGACTGCCAATCCTGCTCCTGGCTGAGTGACCCAAGCCCTATCAAGGCGGCCTCTGCCAGCATTTTGGTTATCTGTAAGCAGAACTGAAAAATCAGTCCATAACTCAGGTTTACTTACTGCAAACGCCAATAAATCAGTGTTTGTGGAGCCTGTTTCAGGTAAATACTCAATTCTGGAGGCAAATTCACTACTCAGTTTTAGTTCCATAGCCATAAGGTTAGACCCTCCAACCGACACCTCTTGGATAGAGTTGCTTTTGAGCGAAGAGAACCTCTGCACAACCTCAATTGGAGAACAGCTTTGACCGAGAAGAACACGCCTGACCTTTCAACTACTGCAGGCAAGATCGAAGACCTACGTAACCGCTACCACGAAGCTGTGTATGCAAGCGGTGAGGCAGCTATTGCTAAACAGCACGCTAAGGGCAAGAAGACCGCTCGTGAGCGTATCGAGCTACTACTAGACCCAGGTTCATTTGTTGAGATGGATGAGTTTGTTAGACACCGGTCTACTGCTTTCGGCATGGACAAGAACCGTCCTTACGGTGACTCTGTAGTAACCGGTATCGGAACTATTGGTGGCCGTCAGGTTGCCCTGTTCTCTCAAGACTTCACTATCTTTGGTGGTTCCCTTGGTGAAGCAGCTGGAAATAAGATCATCAAGATTATGGACCTAGCTATCGCTACAGGTGTTCCACTTATTGGAATCCTTGACTCAGGTGGTGCCCGTATTCAAGAAGGTGTTATCGCTCTGGGTAAATATGGTGAAATCTTCAAGCGTCACACCATGGCTTCAGGAGTAATCCCACAGATTTCTATCATCATGGGCCCTGCTGCCGGTGGGGCAGTGTATGGTCCTGCTCTTACTGACTTTGTGATCATGGTTGATAAGACTTCAAACATGTTCGTAACCGGTCCTGATGTAATCAAGACTGTTACCGGTGAAGTAGTGGAGATGGAAGAACTTGGTGGAGCACTTGCTCACAACAAGACCTCAGGTGTTGCTCACTATCTAGCCAGCGATGAAGATGACGCATTGGATTATGCAAGAACACTGCTTAGCTTCTTGCCAGAGAATAACTTGAGTGAAACTGTGCACTATGAAAGTGAAGATGCTCTGGAGATCACAGATGCTGACCGCGAACTAAACACCATCATTCCTGACTCACCTAACCAGCCTTACTCAATGATCAAAGTCATTGAATCAATCGTTGATGACAACCAGTTCTTAGAGGTCCAACCACTATTCGCACCTAACATCCTGATTGGTTTTGCTCGTGTAGCAGGTCAGTCAATTGCTATTGTGGCTAACCAGCCGAGTGCCCTTGCTGGAACTCTAAACATTGATGCTGCTGAGAAAGCTGCAAGATTTGTTAGATTCGCTGATGCTTTCTCAATTCCAGTACTAACCCTTGTTGACGTTCCAGGATATCTACCAGGAGCAGATCAGGAATGGGCTGGAGTTATTAGACGTGGAGCTAAGTTACTTTATGCATATGCAGAAGCAACTGTTCCTCTAGTAACCGTTATCACCCGTAAGGCTTACGGAGGCGCATACATTGTTATGGGCTCTAAGCAACTCGGTGCAGATATCAACCTCGCCTGGCCAACAGCTGAGATTGCAGTTATGGGTGGACAGGGTGCTGTTAACATCTTGTTCCGCGACAAGATCAAAGCTGCTGAAGAAGCTGGTGAAGATGTTGCCAAGGTTAGAGCCCAACTAGCAGCTGAATACACATACAACGTAGCTAGCCCATACCTTGCCGCTGAACGCGGTGAACTAGATGGCATCATCGAACCAGCTGCCACTCGAGTAAGCGTCATAAAGGCCCTGGCTGCTCTAAAGACCAAGCGTGCTACCACTCCTCCTAAGAAGCACGGAAACATTCCACTGTGATGAACCCTGAACCTATTAGCGAAACCATCAAGGTGATAGCCGGTAACCCTAGCCCTGAAGAGTTGGCTGTCGTTGTGGCCATCTTGGAGGCAGCTCATGCTGAGCAAGTTACTGAAGGTAAGAATCTGGCCAAAAAGCCTGCCTCTACTTGGAATAGAAACACGGGTATGTTCAGACATGACCTACTGCCAGGCTCTGGCCAGTGGCAGGCCCAGTACCGCCCTGGCTTGGACTAAATCCCCTTTAAAACGGCACTAGATTTATCGTAAGTAATTTCGCCTACCCGAAAGGTACCAAAATGACCCGTGAACCATCAAAGCTAGATCTGTTAGCTGAAGACTGGGTAAAAACCCTAGTTGAACTAAGCCCTGAATTTGCTACCTACGCAGGTTTCAAAGTTGGCGAAGACAAACTTGAGGACACCAGCCCAGAAGCTGCAGCGCACCACAACAAACTTGAAAAAGAAATGCTTGCCAAAGTTGAGGCAACTGAAGTTCGCGACGAAGTGGACAGAGTTACCAAGCTGGCAATGACTTCAACTCTGAAACTAAGCGGAGAGATCTACGATTCAGGAATGGGTAATCGTGACCTAAACCCAATCGCATCTAACGCTCAGGGAATCAGAGACATCTTTGACCTCTCTCCAACTGCAACTGAAGAGAACTGGTCAAACATCTCTAAGCGTATGCAGGCTGTAGATAGTGCCGTTGAGGGTTACATCCAAACTCTTCGTAAGGGTATCGAAGCTAAAGACACTCCTGCTACTCGTCAGGTAGTTTTGGCTATCACTCAGGCAGAACAGATTCTTACAAGCGATGGTTTCTTCAGAAAGTTTGCCAAGAACGCTAAGCCTGAAAACGGCGATCTGCCAGCTTCCCTAAAAGCAGAACTTGAATCATCTGCAGAGGTAGCAACAGCGGGTTATGCAAAGCTAGTTGACTTCTTCAAGAACGAACTACTACCTGCAGGTAACTCTGAAGATGCTATTGGTCGCGAGCGTTACCAGTTGCTAAGTGCAAGATTCCTAGGTAAGCGAGTAGATCTTGATGAGACCTACGAGTGGGGTAAAGAAGAACTTGCTCGTGTAATTGCAGAACAGAACGCAGTTGCTAACGAAATCAAGCCAGGTGCAACCGTGAAGGAAGCAATCGAAGTTCTTGACAATGACCCGTCAAGAAAACTTCACGGCACCGAAGAACTTCAGCGCTGGATGCAAAAGCTAAGTGATGCTGCAATCGCAAAACTAAGTGGCACACACTTTGATATTGCAGAGCCACTAAAGAAGCTAGAGTGCATGATTGCTCCTACCCAACACGGTGGTATTTACTACACCTCTCCAACCGATGACTTCTCAAGACCGGGAAGAATGTGGTGGTCAGTTCCAGTTGGTGTAACCGAGTTCAATACTTGGCGTGAAACCACAACTGTTTACCACGAAGGTGTGCCAGGTCATCACCTGCAGATCGGTCAGAAGGTATTCAACAAAGCTGAACTGAACTCATGGCGTCGACTAGCATCATGGTCTTCAGGCCACGGTGAAGGTTGGGCTCTATACGCTGAGCGTCTAATGCAGGAACTTGGTTTCCTAGATGATCCAGGTGACCGCCTAGGAATGCTAGATGGTCAGCGCATGCGTGCTGCTCGTGTTGTTCTAGACATTGGTGTTCACCTAGGCAAGCCAAAGCTAGATGGCACTGGCAAGTGGGACTTTGACTACGCACTTGATTTCATGAGCCAGAACGTAAACATGAGCCCACAGTTCATTAACTTCGAAGTTCACCGTTACTTTGGCTGGCCAGGACAGGCTCCTTCATACAAGATTGGCCAGAGAATCTGGGAGAACATCCGTGATGAATACAAGGCTCGTGAGGGTGCTAACTTCAACATCAAGGACTTCCACATGAAAGCTTTGAACCTAGGAAGCATTGGATTAGATACACTAGAAACAGCGTTGCTGGGATAGCACACGACGGTCCGAAACCCCCTTCGAAAGAGGGGGGTTTCAACTTTTAACCTGTCCCCCAAAGTGGGGACTTAAATCAAGGCTCGATTTCCACAATATTTATCCCAATGGAAATAGTTTTTCATTAGGTGAATGCAAGTAGATCTAAGGGGTCTAAGCATTTACCGCCAGGGGACGGGCCTAGCTCTTCGGTAAGAAGAAGTGAAGGCCCGTTGGGGTTTAAAGCCGAAGTGAAAGAACTGGTTCCGCTCGCCCAGGAGTAGTTGCGACAACAGTTAACTTAAATTCATCGGCCTTAGGACTTCTAATCGTTACTCTTCCTTGAGTGACAACCTGAAGAGCTGTCACTGCTTTATTAAGTAAATCATTTCGATCTGTAGAAGAAAGTGACTCTGTTCCACCTTCATCAAGAATCAGAACTTCAACTCCTAAATTACGAAGCCGTTGAACTTCGTTAGTCATAGCTAGATTTAGTAAGTCTCTGCCACGCAAGTTATCTCTAAGGGTTGCTTCAACTATCTTCGCTGACTGTTTGAGTTCTTCATCAAGTGGAGATTTCATATCTCTGATTACAGATAGCAGTGGAACTGCTGTTCCTAGTACCTGAGATAACCGCCGCTGTCTTTCTAAAGATGCTGCTTCAAGTTCAGCAATTTTTGATCTTGATTCAACTTCTTTAGCTTTGAACTTAGACATCTCTCTTGTTGTTCTTGCAATCCCCCTCGAAACTCCTAAGCCTGCAAGAACGAAAACCAATGCTCCTGCTAAACCAGCGGTTGAAGCTGCCCCTGCGCCATACTCAACAATTAGAACTCCGAGTAGTAGTGCCAAACCAATAAGAGCAAACCTAGCCTGCTGTCTGACTGCTGTTGCCGTCAGAATCAAAGCAGTTCCCATAACCACCCATGCTCCGATACTGTGATCATCAATTAGTTCTCTTTGGGCGATAACAATAGTTGGCAGCGCTGCTCCTGCAACTAGATTTATAGCTGCCTGCCAACGAGGAAGTTGTAATCCCCTAAAAAACAAAAGAGTTGCAGCAGCGCAGTAAACGTAAAGAAGTAACGCTGCAATCTCAAGGTATCGAGCAGTAAAGCCAGGCACATTCATCGATTGAACTGGCAAATAAAGTGCATAGACAAAAGGAAGAATGGACGCGATTGCTCTGTTAATGGAGATCATTTTTTACTCCATTCCAAAACAACTGTTGTTCCCTTGCCAGGCTCACTCATTACGTGCGCAGATCCACCAACAGATTCCATTCGACCAATAATGGATACCTTGATCCCCAATCTGCCTCGGTTGACCTGACTTACTCGGAAGCCCTTCCCGTCATCAAGAATCACAATCTTGATTCCCGACTTCCCGGATTTGAGGCTTACCTCCCTGGATGCGTTTGCGCCAGCATGGGTATTTGAGTTATGAATGGCTTGAATAGTCGCCTCAGTCAGAGCGGAGACCGCTGCTGAATCAACAGCGATACTCGTCTGACAGTTCTTCTTGGCCTTGAGATCAGGGTCAATACGATTGGCCGCCAAGATAATCGAATCAAATAGTTCACTGCAGTAAACCTGCTCTTGAGCATAAGTTCCGTTTTGAACTTCAGAGAGTTTCTGCAAAGCCGAGGCTGCTAGAGCAGAGCTTGCCATAGCCTCTTCCTCGTTCTTAGCCTGGGCAGCACTTATCAAAGCTGTCAGGACAGTGTCGTGAATCAGACCATCTAGGCGAAGCTTCTCTTTAGCCTTAGCTTCGGTTTCTGCCTGCAAAACTTCAGCTCTAATTGCTTCAGCGTTTGCCTCGTCCGACTTTATAGCAGCATGTCTGATCATCAGGGCAATTACTGAAATAGAAGCGTTGGTCAAAAATGTATACAAACCATCGGTCACTAGCGAGATTGGTGGATGGGATCCACCCATAGGTTGAGAAAAGATGTACTGCATTATGCCAATCAGGATTATGTAGTACGCGAGCGCGAATCTCCAACTAAAGCTAAGTGCAGCTGCAACCCAACCTGTGCCAAGTCCCCACCAGAGCCACGGATAGAAAGAGCCGTCTTGTGGAACTTCTGAAGTGAGTACGAAAGGCCAAGTCAGAAGCAACACAACCATGTATAAAGCATGAATTCGCAGATACAGGTAGTTGGCTTTACCAAACCAGAATGTATAAACCACGGTCACTAATGTTCCCCACAGCACTGCTGTTAGAAACCAAGCAACCGGCTGGTTTAGGTGTTGAAGTTGCGCATAGAAGTTCAAACCGCTTTCAAGACTTAGCGCTATCGCACCTAAGGCAAGGGTCCTACCTAGTAATCGGTCAACACGGGCTCTAGCGATGGTAGTTGATAAAGGCATCAGATTAGGTCTTCCCCGAAAAGGCCATCTTCAATGAGCCTGATTAGAAGTTCTGACTTACCAGTTACTGGTCTACCAACCTTGGAGTATTTATCTCGTGCTCTATCGATGTGTTCTTTGACTGTGTATTTGCTCAAGGACAGTTCAAAAGCAACGCTCTTGAGCGTCATGCCAGATGCATAAAGCTTGACTACCTGTAATTCACGTTCAGATAGGTTTGCTCGAAACGAAACATCGTTATCTATCGCAGCAACGGTTTCAGTTGTGTTGATGGTAATTCCATTAGCACTTAGCCTGATGGCTTCGAAGAGGTAACTCATGTCCTGGCTTTTAGCAACAAGACCTTCAGCACCCTCTCGAAGGGCCTCGTTCACTTTGTCTTTGTTATCGGCTATGGAGTAAATCAGAACCCTAGTTCCATACTCAACAAGTTTCTTCACATTGCTTGCTGGAGTTGACCCATCAGCCAAAGAAAGATCTAAGACAACTACCTTAGGTTTTTCCTTCAGCTTAGAAAGAAGTGCTTCAACTGAGTCAGCATGATCTAAAACAACATAGCCTGCTTCTTGAGCTCCTGCTTTAACGCCAAGCCTCACCGAATCGTGGTCATCCACGATTGCTATGGTGATTGGGTCTTGGCTTGAACTCATCGGACCAGGCTCACCACCGTCTCAAAGTGATGAGTGTGTGGGAAAAGGTCAAAGGCCTTAATGCTAGCTATTTTGTATCCAGCTTGGGTAAGTGGAGCCAAGTCTCTAGCTACTGCAATCGGATCACAGGCGACATAGATTAGGTGATCTGGAGCTAGAGTCAGAAGTCTTTCGATGACGTGCTTGCCTGCCCCTGATCTAGGTGGGTCAATGATTACTGTGCTTTTTGGCTTTAGTGGACCGTGAGAAGCAAGCTCGTCTAGGAATCTTTCAACCGGGGTAGCAACTGATTTCGCACCTTTGATATCAATCAGGTTTCTTCTGGCATCTTCTGCTGCACTCTTGCTGGCTTCAACAGTTGTGATTTGAATATCTAGTCCGTAGGCAGCAGCTAAAGCACCGCTGAATAAGCCAACACCACCATAGAGGTCATAGTTCTGAGCATTCTTATCAAAGCCTTCAGCTTTGGTCATAAGAACTATTTCTTTAGCCAGCATGTTTGCTGCCTCTTTGTGAACTTGCCAGAACGCTCCCGCAGATAATCTAAAGGTTCGACCACCGGCACGCTCTAAGAACTTTTCTTCACCTTTGAGCTTCTTATCAACTGTGTATTGGATCTGGCCAGTACTAGAGGATGCAATCTCAATCTTTGAGACATCTTGCCAATTCTTTAGATGCAAACCTAGTTCTTGAATCTCAGGAACGGCTAAAGGTAATGTCCTCACTCGAACTACTTCGTGTGTGCGTTCCTTGTATGGACCGACATCACCATCTTCATTCACATGTAACTGAATACGAGTTCGATATCCCAAACCATTGTTTTCATCATCACCAGGAGCTGCAATAACAGGAACTCTCATCTCGATTCCAGCAAAGCGCTGCAGTGCCTCAGAAAGAACATCTGCTTTCAATTCACGTTGAGCAGATAGTTTGATATGACCAAACTCAGCACCACCAGCTTGCTCAGCATTTTTCCAGAAGTGCTTCACACGATCTGGCGAGGCAACAAGAATTTCAGTTGGCTCTGCACGACAGAAAGAGCCGCCCTTATCTTCATAAACCTTTGCTTTGACTTTTTCCCCCGGCAACACGTGGGAAACAAAAACAACCCTGCCCTCATGTCTGGCTACGAAGATACCGCCATGGGCTACCTTCTCGATATCGAGCTCTAATATCTGGCCAAACCAGTTAGTTGATTTATTCACTACACAAGTGTTCCATACCTACTTAGGTAGTCTGGACCTGTGACCAAACTAGTTTTAGCCTCAACTTCCCCAGCCCGCCTGCGCCTGCTTCGTGATGGTGGCATAGAACCCATAACAATCTCCCCTGGGGTGGATGAAGAACTACTAACTCAGCAGAGGCTCGAATCTGGGGAGATTACCAACACCCAAGACATGGTTCTGCTTCTGGCTAGAGCAAAAGCCGAAGCAGTCATAAATCACCCAGATGCTCAAGGTGCTCTAATCATTGGCTGCGATAGCTCATTGGATCTAGATGGTGAATCCCTAGGCAAACCCCATGAGGCTGAGGTAGCTATTGAGCGTTGGAAAGCCATGCGAGGACGCTCAGGCAGGCTATACACCGGTCATTGGCTCATTGATAACCGTGAGAAAAGCCCTAATCCTGAGGCTGTTGGCAAGGCCACAAACACCACAGTTCACTTCGCAGACCTCTCAGATTCAGAAGTTTTGGCCTATGTGGGCACCGGAGAACCCCTCAAAGTAGCAGGTGCATTCACCATAGATGGCCTTGGTGGGGCCTTTATTAGGGCTATTGAGGGTGATTCTCATACCGTTGTTGGCCTTAGTTTGCCTACCCTCAGGGAGCTTTGCATCAAGCTTGGGGTCGATTACCCGAGCCTTTGGAGCAGTAAATAGGTAGGCTTAAGCCTTATGACTGCTTCAAAATCAGCCAAGATAACCAAAGTCCTCATTGCTAACCGCGGTGAGATCGCTGTCCGAATCATTCGAGCCGCTAAAGATGCCGGTATCAAGACGGTTGCCATCTATGCCGACCAAGACCGTGACGCTATGCATAGCCGCATGGCTGATGAGTCTTACGCTCTTAATGGTCAAACCAGCGCTGAGACATATCTTGTAATTGAGAAGATTCTTTCCATTGCCAAAAGATCAGGCGCTAACGCCATTCACCCTGGCTACGGCTTCCTAGCCGAGAACGCTAGTTTCGCTCAAGCAGTAATCGATGCAGGCATCATCTGGATTGGTCCATCACCGAAGGCAATCGATCAACTAGGTGACAAAGTATCTGCTCGTCATGTTGCTGAAAAGGTAGGCGCTCCTCTAGCCCCAGGAACACTAAACCCAGTAACCGGAGCAGAAGAAGTTCTTGAGTTCGTAGCCAAGCACGGACTACCTATTGCCATCAAAGCTGCCTATGGTGGCGGTGGCCGTGGAATCAAAGTTGTCCACAACAAAGAAGAAATCGCAGAGGCCTTTGACTCTGCTACCCGTGAAGCAGTTGCAGCTTTTGGTCGAGGCGAATGTTTTGTTGAAAAGTATTTAGAAAAACCACGTCACGTTGAAACTCAGTGTCTAGCAGATGCCTACGGCAACGTAGTTGTTGTTTCAACTAGAGACTGTTCCTTGCAGAGAAGACACCAGAAGCTTGTTGAAGAAGCACCAGCTCCTTTCCTAACTGAAGATCAAATCAAAAGACTTTACGACTCATCAAAAGCAATCCTCAAAGAAGTTGGTTACCAAGGAGCTGGAACTTGTGAGTTCCTAGTCGCTCAAGATGGAACTATTTCATTTCTAGAAGTCAACACTCGTCTTCAAGTTGAACACCCAGTATCTGAAGAAGTAACTGGTCTTGACTTAGTTCGCGAACAGTTCAGAATTGCTGAAGGCGGCAAGCTTGAATACGGTGACCCACTAGTCACAGGTCACTCTTTTGAATTCAGAATCAACGGTGAAGATGCTGGTCGAAACTTTATGCCAGCACCAGGTTCAGTTCACACCTTCAAGGTCCCAGGTGGACCTGGTGTTCGCGTGGACACCGGTGTTGAAGCAGGATCTGAAATCTCCGGCTCATTCGACTCAATGATTGCAAAGCTGATTGTTACCGGCGCAACAAGACAAGAAGCTCTAGAGAGATCTAGAAGAGCTCTGGCTGAAATGCATATCGAAGGTATGCCAACGGTTCTTCCTTTCCACAGAAAGATTGTGAACGACCCAGCTTTCATTGGTTCTAGCGGCAAATTCGGTATTTACACCCGCTGGATTGAAACCGAATGGAACAATGACATTGAGCCTTGGTCAGGAGTATCCCAATCAGGAGCTCAAGCACCAGCTCGTAACAGCGTTGTTGTTGAAATTGATGGCAAGCGTATTGAAGTCAGTCTTCCTAAGCAGCTTTTCCTGCAGGGTGGCTCTAAACCAGCAGCTCACGCCCCCAAGCGCAAAGCTCACACTGACGTTCAGATTGACTCAGGTAAGCACCTAGCTGCTCAGATGCAGGCAACTGTTGTAAAGATTGCAGTTGCTGAAGGTGAGAAGGTAGCCGCAGGTCAGCAGTTACTAGTTCTCGAAGCCATGAAGATGGAATCTCCTCAGAACGCAGTCAAAGACGTAGTCATCAAGAAGATTCACGTAGCAGTTGGGGCAACAGTTCCTGCAGGCACCATGCTTATTGAATTTGAAGAGTAGCCTGCGTAGGAGCCGACTCTTGTATTTTGAAAATTGTCTCTCATAACAATTGACACAAGTGTTTAGATAGTTACATGAAACTCAGGCCTCTGACATTGGCAGATGAAGCACAGGCTCTGCAAGCACATACAGAACTTGCTGCTGACAATTTTGAATTTCTTCTTGGATACACAGAGGGTATGGCATGGGCTGACTATCTTCAGATTCTCGACGATCAATTTACTGCGACTAATTTGCCGGAAGGGCGAGTTCCTGCAACATTTATGATTGCTGAAAATAATGGCGAACTTGTTGGCCGAACATCTATCCGTCATGAGCTAAACGACTTCCTGTTTAATGTTGGTGGCCACATTGGCTATGGAGTAAGGCCGAACTATCGCAGACAGGGATACGCAACCGAAATCTTGAAGCAGTCACTTACCTATATAAACCAACTAGGGATCACAGACGTTCTGGTCACCTGCCTTGATGACAACGTGGGCTCATTCGAAGTCATTCAGTCGCAGGGTGGAATTCTAGAAAACAAAGTTGAATATGAAGGTGGTTTATGGCGAAGATATTGGATAAAGAAAGTCGCTTAAGGACGCCTCTTATTTCAAGCCCTAATTAGCCTTAGTTGACCTGCAACTGAGTCAATAATGACAAGATAGTGGCCTTATTTGTTGCAGATTGCTCCGCTCCTAATCGTGCAGAAGATATGAAGATTAGAATTGTCCTATGAGCAATCCTTTAGATGATCCAAAGGCGGATCCTTTCCAAATAGCCGAACAAGCAGCAAAAGTAATTGCTGACAAGTCAGGCATAGCCCAACACGATATCGCACTTACCTTAGGTTCAGGATGGGCTAAGGCAGCTGACCTAATCGGTGAAACAGTTTCAACTATTGATGCTGCAGACATCCCTGGCTTTACTAAGTCTCAGGTGGTTGGACATGTTTCAACTATTCGCTCAATCCTTTTGCCATCAGGTAAGCATGCTTTGGTTCTAGGAGCTAGAACCCATTACTACGAAGGTCATGGAGTCAGAAGAGTTGTGCATGGTGTTAGAACTGCAGCAGCAGCTGGAGTAAAGACCATGATCTTGACTAACGGTGCCGGTGGTATCAAAACCTCATGGAAACCTGGCACACCAGTTCTAATCAGTGACCACATTAACTTCACTTCAGCTAGCCCTATTGAAGGCGCTAACTTTGTGGACCTAACCGATCTCTATTCTCAGCGCCTTAGAGATCTAGCTAGAACTGTTGATGCATCTTTAGATGAAGGTGTCTACATG
>Ga0208597_1000034_pt1 | contig 43651 bp, 47 predicted proteins | sample LakMenEpi05May12_FD_150673 | JGI IMG/M metagenome (GOLD analysis project Ga0208597, IMG submission 150673) | Freshwater microbial communities from Lake Mendota, WI - 05MAY2012 deep hole epilimnion (SPAdes) | ecosystem: Environmental > Aquatic > Freshwater > Lake > Epilimnion/Euphotic zone ...
TGAAATTTTTGATCCATATGCAAATCCCAAAGAAGTGATGCATGAGTATGGAATAACTACAACCACTCAATTGTCAAAATATGACGGAATTGTATTAGCAGTATCACATGAGGATTTTATAAATCTAGATTATAACGAATTAAAATTAGATAGTACGTCCATAATTTTTGATATCAAAGCTGTATTAGAAAGAGACATTGTAGATGCAAGGTTGTAAATAATTAATTAGATAAATATTAATAAAAGTAAAATGTTAAATAATAAATCAATTTTAATTACAGGGGGAACTGGATCATTAGGAAAAGCCCTAACAGGACATATACTTAAATATCATCCCAATATTAAAAAACTAGTAATATTATCAAGAGATGAGCAGAAGCAGTTTCAGATGGCGCAAGAATATTCTGAAAAATTGTATCCTCAAATTAGATATTTACTAGGTGATGTTAGAGATAAAGAAAGGTTGGTTAGAGCTTTTCAAGGAATTGACATAGTAATTCATGCAGCTGCAATGAAACATGTGCATCTTGCAGAATATAATCCAGATGAGTGTATTAAAACAAATATTGGTGGGGCTCAAAATGTCATTCATGCAGCATTACAAACCAGTGTAAGAAATGTTGTTGCATTATCAACAGATAAAGCCTGTGCTCCAATAAATTTATACGGCGCCACTAAATTAACCTCTGACAAATTGTTTGTTGCAGCAAATAATATTAAAGGTGCAAACCCAATAAAATTTTCTGTAGTCCGTTATGGAAATGTTATGGGGTCAAATGGATCAGTAATTCCCTTCTTTATAAAGAAAAGAGAAGAAGGAAAAATTCCAATCACTGATCCAACAATGACAAGATTTAATATTTCATTACAAGGTGGCGTTGATATGGTGATGCATGCAATTGAACATTCATGGGGCGGAGAAATATTTATCCCTAAAATACCATCATATAAAATAACCGATGTTGCTAAAGCAGTTGCTCCAAATGCTGAAATTGAAATTATAGGAATAAGACCAGGTGAAAAAATTCATGAAGAAATGATAACAACTTCTGATGCATTTCATACCTATGATCTAGGAAAATATTATACAATATTGCCATCAGTTCCTACTTTTAGCATTAGCGAATTTATTTCAACTTTCAATGCTAGTAAAGTACCTATAGGGTTTAATTATGATTCAGGAAGTAATTCAGAATGGGAAACAGTAGAAAGTTTAAAAATGTTAATAAAAGAACACGTAGATTCTAATTTTAAATAAATGATTAGTAGCAAAATTCCATATGGTCGTCAAAACATAACTCAAGAAGATATTGATGTTTTAATTGAAGCGTTGCAGTCAGATTTTTTAACACAGGGACCAACAATTAGTGAATTTGAATCTAGGTTTGCAAATTATGTTGATGCTAAATATGCCATTGCTGTTACAAATGGCACTGCTGCATTACATTTAAGTGCTCTGGCTTTGTCAGTAAAACCTGGTGATAAAGTTATAACTTCCAGTTTAACTTTTGCAGCATCAGCAAACTGTATTAAATATTGTGGAGGAGACGTTCATTTTATAGATATTGATCCGAATACATATTTAATTGATTTAGATAAGGTTGAAAATTTATTAAAAAGTGTTCCAAAGGGAACTTATACAGGTATTATTCCAGTTGATTTTGCTGGAAGGCCTGTAAATCTGGAAAGATGTAAAAAATTAGCTGTTGAATATGGACTTTGGATCATTGAAGATGCATGTCATGCACCTGGTGCAAGTTTTGTAGATTCAAATGGAACAGCACAAAAATCAGGGAATGGATCATTTGCAGATCTAGCAATTTTTTCTTTTCATCCAGTTAAACATATTGCAACAGGTGAAGGAGGAATGATCACTACGAATGATAAAAAGCTATACAAGAAATTGCTTACATTAAGAACACATGGAATTACACGTGAACCTTTAAATTTTAAAAACTCCATTCTAGAAGCAGGGGGCAATGTTAATGATACTATTTATCCTGGCTGGTACATGGAAATGCAAGATTTAGGATATAATTATAGAATAACAGATTTTCAATGTGCATTAGGAATTAGTCAATTACAAAGAGCAGATGATGGGCTAAAAAAAAGGTTAGCTATTGCAAAAAAATATGATCTAGCTTTTCAAAATAAGCAAAATGTTAAAAGTACTGCTTTAGAAATTGATACAAAATTTACAGATAAACACGCTTATCATTTATATATTTTATTAGTAGAAGACAGGCTTGGATTATATAATCACTTAAAAGCAAATGGAATTTTTGCACAAATTCATTATTATCCAGTACACCTAATGCCTTATTATAGAAATCTTGGTTGGAAAGAAAATGACTTACCATTTGTAGAAACTTATTATCAAAAATGTATAAGCCTTCCAATGTATCCAACATTGACAAATGATGAGCAGGAATATGTAATTAATACTGTTTTAAACTATTATAAAGAATCATAATCGATAATGGTAAATAAATTAATTTTAGGTACTGTTCAATTTGGATTAGAATACGGCATTAATAATATAAATGGAAAGCCTGATAAAGAAACGGTATTTGAAATTCTTTCATATGCCTATAATAATGGAATTAAATATTTAGATACAGCCGAGTTATATGGAGATGCTCATAATTTGATTGGTGAATTTCATAAATCAAATCCAACCCAAAAATTCAACATAATAACTAAATTTCCTCATGAATTTGAAGATAGTGTTGAAAAAAAAATAAATACTTATTTAATTCAATTAAATATTGACCAAGTACATGCTATTTTGTTTCATTCTTTTGATTCATATTTGAAGCATAAAGATCAATTAAAAAACATAGTTCAATTAAAAGATAAAAGTCTAAAATATATAGGCGTTTCAGTTTACACAAATGAGCAAATGGATGAAGCTATTGATGACATAAATATTGAAATCATTCAAATTCCATTCAACCTTTTTGATAATTTAAATCAAAGAGGGGAATTATTAAAAAAAGCAAAAGAAAAAAATAAAATTATACATACTAGGTCTGCATTTTTACAAGGATTGTTTTTTATGAAAAAAAATAATCCTAATATCATTAGATCTAAACTAGAAAAAGAGTTAGATATCATTTCAGAAATTTCATTAAAATCTTGTATATCTATTGGGTCTATTGCATTAAACTATTGTCTATTGCAAAATAATATTGATGGTGTTTTAATAGGTGTTGATTCTTTATTACAACTAAAGGAAAACATAGCTTTTTCAGAAACTAAAATTAGCGATCAATATATCAAAGAAATTGAAAAGATTAATATTCAAAATGTTGATATTTTAAATCCTTCATTGTGGAAATCACTCGCTTAAAACACAATGAAAAAATATTCTAAAGGAGTTTTAAATAAATATCGATAATCTATTATTTTATAAATATTTAAAAATATTTTATGAGAACAGGACAAGATTTATATAAAAAGGCAAAAACTTTAATTCCCGGAGGAACAATGTTGCTTTCAAAGCGACCTGAAATGTTTTTACCAGATAATTGGCCATCCTATTTTTCAAGAGCAAAAGGTTGTAAAATTTGGGATCTTGATAATAATGAACTTTTGGATATGTCTATAATGGGTATAGGGACAAATACATTAGGTTATGGTTATGATGATGTAGATAAAGCAGTTTTAGAAACAGTGAAAAAGGGTAATATGAGTACATTGTCTTGCCCCGAGGAAGTTTACTTGGCCGAAAAATTAGTAGAAATGAATCCATGGGCTGACATGGTAAGATTTGCTAGGAGTGGTGGTGAAGCAAATTCAATTGCAATTAGAATTGCTAGGGCAGCAAGTGGTAAAGATAAAGTTGCAATTTGTGGATATCATGGTTGGCATGATTGGTATTTGTCTGCAAATCATAATGCTGGAGATACTTTATCAGGACACTTATTACCGGGTTTAAATCCTTTGGGAGTTCCCAAAGCATTAAAAGATACAGTACTTCCATTTCATTATAATAATTTTGAAGAATTATTAGATTTAGTTGAAAATCATGACATTGGTGTAATTAAAATGGAGGTTATCAGAAGTTTTGGACCAGAAGATAATTTTTTACAAAAAGTAAGAGATTTAGCAACCCGAAAAAATATAGTATTAGTATTTGACGAGTGTACTTCTGGTTTCAGAGAAACATTTGGAGGAATATTTAATAAATATGGTGTTGAGCCAGATATGGCTATGTTTGGTAAAACAATTGGTAATGGATATGCACTAACCGCAATTGTTGGAAAAAAATCTGTTATGGAGGCTGCACAAACATCATTTATTAGTAGTACATTCTGGACGGAAAGAATTGGTCCAACCGCTGCATTGGCTACCCTTAAAGTAATGGAAGACATCAAGTCATGGGAAATAATTACCACAAAAGGTAAAAAAGTTCAAGAAGGTTGGAAAACTTTAGCATTAAGTAATGGCTTAGAAATTGATGTTGCAGGTATTCCTGCTTTAAGTACCTATTCATTTAAATCAGAGCATGCATTAGCTTATAAAACACTCGTTACCCAAGAGATGTTAAAAAAGAATATTTTAGCAAGTACAAACTTTTATGCTTCAATTGCCCATGAAGATGAATTTATTGACAGATACTTTGAAGAACTTGATAAAATTTTTACTATCATTAAGAAATGCGAAAATCAAGAATTGAAAATTGAAAGCCTTTTAGAAGGACCAATTTGCCATTCTGGGTTTAAACGTTTGAATTAGCAACATAATTTTAGTTTACTAATAATAGTAAGTAAATAAAATTTCTTTGACATATTATAATTTAATTGTCTTCAGTTTATATAAAAATAATATAATCATATAATATTATACATAATAATATGTTGAAGAATTTAGCAATTATACAGGCAAGAATGAGTTCTACTAGGCTACCAGGTAAAGTGTTACTTCCTTTATCAGACAAACCAGTATTGGAACATGTCATCCAAAGAGTTAGGAATTGCAAGTTAGTAGATAAAGTAGTTGTTGCTACTACTGTTCACGATTCTGATGATATCATTGAAGATTGGTGTAAGAAAAAAAATTTTGAATATTACAGAGGTAGTTTAGAGGATGTTTTGGATAGATTCTATAAAGTAGCAAGTCAATTTAAAGCAGAAAATATACTTAGAATTACTGCCGACTGCCCTGTCATTGATTCAGGTATTATAGATGAGGTTATTGAAAAATATCATGAAGGAAATTTTGATTTCTATGGATTATCAGGAGAATTTCCTGATGGACTAGATTGTACTATGTTTTCATTTAAAGCATTGGAAACTGCTTGGAAAAATTCAAAATTGCAATCAGAGAGAGAACATGTTGGCCCTTATATTGTAAATAATCCAGAATTATTTACAATTGGGGGTTATGAGAAATTTAAAAATCTTGGTCACCTAAGGTTAACTTTGGATGATCCAAGGGATTATCAATTATTATCTACCATTTTCAAAAAACTTTATGACATAGATAATTTTTTTAATCATGAAATGATTATCAATTTACTAAATGAATCACCAGAATTGTTAAAAATTAACAGTGAAATTATTAGGAATGAGGGATATGTAAAATCAATCTTGAATGATAAACTATGTTAATATTTAATTTATATGAAAATAAGAAAATGCCTCGATGAAGAAATCCCGGAATTAGAAACTGCAGTTACACTTTCAGTATATACCAAGGCCCCCTTTAAATGGATTCTTATAGATACAGAAACCTTAGATGTTTATAAAGGATCCAATAATTCAGAAATTGGGAAACAGTGGACAAGAATTAAAAAAATTTCAAATGCGGAAGCATTTAAAAAAAATGTCCTAGAATAATAGTGAAAAAAATATTTTTTAGAACCGATTTTAATAATAAAATTGGTTTTGGGCATTACTATAGATGTCTTTCTATTGCCGAATTAGTTGAAAATCAATACGAAGTTAATTTTGTATTTAGCAAAAATAAAACTACCAATAACTTATTTAATCCAATTCCATATCCAATAACATTTATAAACGAAGAAATAGAGATTATAAGTTATTTAGAAACAGGAAACATAATAGTTATTGATTCGTATGATTTCAATGAGCAGTTACAAAATGAGTTGAATAAACTTGAAATAAAATTAGTTATAATAGATGATTTAAATAATATGACTTACGATTGTAATGCAATTATAAATCATGGTGTATTATTTAGTGAAAAAGATTATAAGCATTCAGAAAAAACTAAATTTTATTTAGGATTAGATTATCTAATGGTGCGAAAAGAATTTAGAGATATATCTATTACTAAATCACAAAAAAGGTCTTTGAATAAACTTGACAATGTATTTATATGTTTTGGAGGGAGTAATCAAGAAGCATTAATAAGAAAAACAGTAAATATTTTATCAAAACTCGAAGTAAAAAAAATATCAATTTTAGCTAATAACCTTGATTTAAAAGAGCTTATATTACATAACAGTGAAAGCTTAAATATTGAAACTTATGATAATTTAAAACCAAATGCAATAATCAACTTATTTCAAAATTCAGATTTTGCAATTTTGCCAGGTAGTACAATTCTATTGGAGGCATTTACAGTCGGTATTCCCATCATATCTGGATGGTTTGTTGAAAATCAAAAATATTCATTGGAGAAATTTGAAAAATTGGGACTGATAATTAATTTGGATAATTTTAAATCTGAAAATTATGAATCTAATTTAATCAATGCAATTAATTTGTTGAAAACCAATTTGAGTATAGTTGGGAATCAAAAGAAGCATATTAATTTACAAAAGAAAAAATTTATTAAAATATTTGATGAACTCACATAATAATATAGGTTTATATAAATTCATCAATTTTACCGAATTAAATGAATCTGAAATCAATTTAGTTCATAAAGAGAGAAATGATTTAGAAGTAAGGGTAAAAATGTTTGATAATAAATTAATTCCAATTCAAGAACATTTAATTTTTTTAGAAAATCTAAAAAATGATAACACAAAAATTTTCCTTCTTGTTAAAAGAGCCAATTTATATATTGGAGTATATTCACTTGTAAAAATCAAAGATAGTAATTCACAAGGTGGATTTTATTTATTTAAAGAAGCAAGAGAGAAAAATTTAATTATTGATTTTTTATATCAAACCATAACATATATTTTTAATAATTTTTCGATTACAAATATTAACGGGTATGCTTTAAAAGAAAATAAAGCTGCAAATAGAATAAACAAATTTTTTGGTTTTAGGGATGCAATACTTTCTAAATCCAATGATTTATATTATTATACTGAAATACAAAAGTATATTTGGCAAACAGAAGTTTTCAATAATGACAATGTCATTAAATTAGTCACACAAACACAGAAATATTACAACAATGAAATATAATATTTTAGACTATTTTCATAATACTGTTAACAAAACTCCAAATAAAGTAGCAATAATTGAAGGAGATAATCACATTACATTTCAAGATTTAGAACTAAAGACAAAAATTTTAGCTAAATATTTAGTAAGTAATTTAGATGAAAAAAATAAACCTATTGCAATCTATTTACCTAAAAGTATACAAAGTGTAATTGCAAATATTGCAATTACGTATAGTGCTAACATTTATATGCATTTGGATATTAAAAATCCAACTGAAAGAATATTAAACATATTAAATTTAATTCAGCCTAGAATAATAATTACAAATAGTATTTACTTAAAAGAACTTGTTAATCTTCCCAATAATTTTCAAATAATCAATATCGATGAAATTAATTTTGATGAAAAAATAGATACAAATATTTTACTTCAAAGATTAGATAATATTATTGATACTGATCCATATTGCATTATAAATACATCCGGTTCTACTGGCACACCTAAAGGAGTAGTTTTAAATCATAAAAGCTTTATTGATTTTGTTGAAGTCTCAAATTCAATTTTTAAATTTTCAAATGAAGAAATAATTGGGTCATTATCTCCTGTGGTTTTTGATATTTGGAGTTTCGAATTATGTATGTTAATGGCTAATAATTCAACTATTGTCTTGTTGCCTGTGGAATTAGCGGCTTTCCCTATTAAAATAATAAATATTTTAGAAGATAAAAAAGTTTCTTTTATTTTTTGGGTACCTACTATAATGGTGAATATCGCAAATATGAAATTGTTAGATAATGTAAGTTTAACTAGTTTAAAAACAATATGGTTTGCTGGGGAAGTATTTCCAACAAAACAATTCAATTATTGGAAATCAAAACTTAATAATACGTTATTTGCTAATTTGTATGGTCCGATTGAAATAACGCTTGATTGTACTTATTTTATTGTCAATAGAGATATACCCGATGAAAAACCTTTGCCAATTGGAATTCCATACAAAAACACAGACATTCTAATTTTAAATGAAAACAACGAATTAGTTAAAAATGGTGAAGATGGGGAATTATGTGTTAGAGGCACATCACTTGCGATGGGATATTATAATAATCCTGAAAAAACTTCATTAGCTTTTGTTCAAAACCCCTTAAATAATTCCTATCCAGAACTTATTTATAAAACTGGCGATATTGTAAATTATAATGAATTTGGAGAAATCGTTTTTAAAGGTCGTAAGGACACTTTAATTAAACATTTAGGCTATAGGATTGAATTAGCTGAAATTGAACATGTTATTGTAAATGTACTTCAGATAGTAACAAATTGTTGTGTGGTTTATAATACCAATAAAAATGAAATAACGGCAATTTATGAATCAAATAATATTATTAGTAACATAGAGTTTAGATCACAATTAAATGACTACTTACCAAAATATATGATTCCAACAAAGTTTATTGTCATGGGTCAATTGCCTAAAAATACAAATGGTAAAATAGATAGATTATCATTGAAAAAATTTGTAATTGAAAATGAACCTAGTTAATAGTATTTTAAATATTACAGAATCATATAATGCTGTAAAAGCTTATAATAAATCAATAATTACAAATTTTTTCTTAAATGCAAATCGTATTGAAAAATTAATTAAGGATAAAGAACTTTTTGAAATACATTATGAAGAAACAATTTTTTTTCTTAGAAAAAAAAACACCTTCACAAATTTATATTATTATTCTACTTCTAATGAAAGTTTGGATAAATCTCTTAAAGAACTTTTAAAAAATATTAATACTGAAACATTAATTGTTGATATAATTTCGAAAGATGAAATAAATTTTGAAAAAAATATTTTTGAAAGTAGCAACTTTAATATCTATACTTCTTTGGTTAGAATGAGTGCAATGAGCGATTGTCAATTAACTATAAAACCAAATGAAGAATATATCAGAAATGCTAACGAAAAAGATTCTATTGAATTAATTAAATTACTTAACAATTATTTTGACCCCAAAGCAGAACAATTACCAGATCTAGATGATATTAAAAGTTGGATAAAAAATGATAACATTATTTTATATGTAAAAAATGATGAAATTCTTGGATTCATAATATTTGACTTAACTATTACCACACTATACTTAAGATATTGGTTTGTACATCCATCACATAGAGACTTAAAAATTGGTTCGAAATTGTTTAAAGAGTTTATGTATAGAGGAAAAAATACTAAGCGTCAATTATTTTGGGTAATACAAACAAATGACAATGCAATTAACAGGTATCTACATTATGGATTTAAGAAAGAAAATATGTTTAATTTTGTATTAACTAATAAAAAAATTAATTATGAAAACTAAAGTAGAAAAAATATTAAATGAAATTAGACCTGAATTTGATTTTAGTACATCTACAAATTTTATAGAAAATGGTATGCTAGATTCATTTGATGTTGTCTCTTTAGTAACAATGCTTGATAAAGAGTTTAATATTTCAATAGATGGTATCGAAATTATTCCAATGAACTTTAATTCAGTTGAATCAATTTGTACACTATTATCAAAATATGTAAAATAGTGTATTTCAAATTTAAAAATAAGGAAATCACTGGCATTCTTACCGTGTTACCTCAGAATGAAATTAAATTTGAAGATGAAATATCTAATTATAATTTCCCTCCTTTAAAATCTTTAAAGCTTAAAGACTTAATGGGGTTTAATAAGAAAAGGATTGTTTTAGGTGGAGTAACTTCATCTGATTTATGTATATATGGAATTCAATATCTTTTAGATAATAATTTAATTAAAAAAGATGAAATTGATGCGATTATTTTAGTTACTCAATCACCTGATTATATCTTACCCCCAACTAGTAATATAATACAGGGACATTTTCAACTAAAAAATGATATTATTTGTTTAGATATAAATCAAGGATGTGCAGGATATATTATTGGTTTATTGCAATCATTTATGTTACTTGATCAGGATAGTGTTAAAAAAGTAGTTTTGTTAAATGCAGACGCATTAAGTAAAAAAGTTTCTAAGTTCGATCGCAATAGCAATCCTTTAATTGGGGATGCTGCTGCAATTACTATAATTGAAAATGGTAAACTTAATTCAGAAATTATTTTTGAGATTAAGATGAATGGTCAAGGTGCTTTTGCGATTAATATTCCAGCTGGAGGCGCAAGAAATCCAATTACACCTGAAACTGCTATTTTTCAAACAGATGAATATGGAAATAAGAGAAACTTAGAACAAATTTATATGAAAGGTGATGAAGTTTTTCAATTTGTACAAAGCGAAGTTCCACCACTAATTGAACAAATTATGAAATCATCAAATTGTACTATTTCAGATATAGATTATTTTATGTTTCATCAGCCTAATAAATTCATGTTAAATAAATTAGCTGATAAATTAAAAATAGCCCATGAAAAAATGCCAAGTAATGTAGTTGAAGAATTTGGAAATGCAAGTGGTGCATCAATTCCAACTGCAATTACACATAATCTTAAAGAATTATTAGAAACAAAAACAATGAATTTTTGTTTGTCTGGTTTTGGAATAGGATTAACATGGGCGGCAGTGATAATGAAAATTGGTCAACTTAAATTTAATAAATTAATAAATTATACAAATGGAAAAATTAACTAGTAAATTATCTGAAATATTTGAAGTAGAAAATATTGATATAAATTTAAAATTCTCTGAATTAGAAGAGTGGGATTCCTTAACTCGATTAACACTAATAGCTATGTTAGATTCTGATTATAATCTAAATCTAACAGATAAAGATTTGATAAAATTTGAAAATATTAAAGAGTTTTGCGACTATGTCATTAATAATAGAAGATAAATTTGTTTTAATTAGTGGAGCTACATCTGATATTGGATTCGCTATTGCTAAAGATTTGGCCATAAATTGTAATTTAATATTACATGGAAGAGATATTGAAATGCTAACAAAACTAGCATCAGAAATAACAAATAAAAAAAGGATTCTACTTTGGGAATATGATTTAAATAATGTCGAAAATCTTTCAGCTGATTTCACATTATTTTTAGAAGATAATTTGATAGCAGTTGAAAGTTTTATTCATGTTGCAGCTACAATAAAAATTTTACCAATTAAATCATTCAAATTAGAATATTCTAATAAAATATTTAATGTTAATTTTTTTAGTGCAGTAGAAATTATTCGATCATTGTTGTTAAAATCTAATCGAGAAAATTTCAATAATATTATTTTAATTTCCGCTTACTTTAGCAAATTTGGAAATAAAGGAAATTCAATATACGCTGCTACCAAAGGTGCTTTAGATAGTCTTGTAAAGTCACTTGCAGTGGAATTAGCACCAAAAGTCAGGGTTAACTCTATTCTTCCAGGCGCAATTAGAACAAAAATGACTAACCATTTATTTGAAGACGAAACTCATATGTCTGGTTTTCGTAGTAAATATTTGTTAGGGGAAGGAAGTGCAAAAGATATTTCTAATATGGTTTTATTTTTATTATCAAACAATGCTTCTTGGATCACAGGACAAAATGTTTTTGTGGATGGAGGAGCTTCAAGTCATTAAAAAATGGAAAAAGAAATTTTATTTCATTATAATAACGAAGTATTCACAAATATTGATTTATTAAACAGTTTACGATCAATTAAATCGGATGAGTGTGATATTTTATATATACACACATCTTTAAACTTTGGGTCGCCAAATACAAATATTAAAAAAAACGAATTATTACAATGTATTGTAGATACTATATTGGAATTAAAAGTATCTACAATAATTTTTCCAACATATACATTTAGTTTTTGTAATGGTGAAGATTTTGATATAAATAGTAGCAAAACATCTATGGGGTTATTAAATGATTATGTAAGGAAAATGCCTAACTCAATTCGATCTGTGGATCCTCTGATGTCAAATGTATTATTGGGTGAACACACTGAATTTGTAGAAAATATAGGGAAAAATTCAGTTGGCTTAGATTCAACTTTTGATTTATTACATAAAACTAAATTAAAAGTGAAATTCTTATTCATAGGACCAAAAATTGGTGACTGCTTCACTCATATGCATTTTATCGAAGCGGAACAAAATGTACCATACAGATATTATAAAGATTTTACTGGAAAAATCATAAATGGAAATGAAATATATACAGATACATATTCTCTTTTTGTAAGATATAATAAAGTCTTTGCAAATTGTGGTTCCTATATATATGAAAATATGATGCTTGAAAAGAATATTGCACAAAAAGAAAAGTTTGCAAACGGGTATATTACTATTGTTGATTCTCAAGAAGCGTATAATGCTTATCTCTATTTTTTAAAAATATCTCCTAATTTTTATATTCAAGAGATATTTGATATAAATAAATGTGATACCATCTTTAATGTTAGTAAAATGGTAGCGCTATAAATAATGTTCATACATAAAATTAAAAATTCACCAATAACTTCTAATTGTTATATTTTATATAATGATAGCAAATGTGTAATTGTAGATCCCGGTTCATCAAACAATAATGAAATTTATGATTTTTTAATTCTAAAAAATTTAACTCCACAATATATTTTTTTAACACATGAACATTTTGATCATATATGGGGATTAAATGATTTGAGATGTACATATTTAAATTTGAAAGTTATTTCTTCAATAGAATGTTCTAATTCTATAATATGCTCAAAAAAAAATATGTCAGCATTTTATAAGGATATAAATTTTTCATGTTTAAAAGCTGATATTGTATTTAAAGATTCATTTGAATTAAATTGGATGGATGCTATCTTTCATTTTTTTGTTACTGAAGGACATTCTTTAGGCAGTATTTGTATTTTGTTTAATAATAATATGATCACTGGCGATACAATTATTTTAAATGAAAAAACAGTGACAAAACTTCCTAGTGGTTCTGAAAGTCAATTAAAATCATCTTTATTAAAAATATCTGAGAAAATAACTTTTCCTATTAATATCTTAGCTGGTCATGGTGAAGATTTCTCAATTAACAATAAAACAGAATTTTTAAATAATTATCTTAATAATTAAAATATGAAAATGACTTATCCTTTTATAATTGCAGAAATGTCTGGAAATCATAATCAATCCTTAGAAAGAGCATTAAAAATTATTGATGCTGCTGCTGATGCAGGAGCTAGTGCAATAAAAATACAAACCTATACAGCCGATACTTTGACTATAAAAGGCGTTTTTAAAATAACTGAAAAGAGTTCATTGTGGTATGATAAGGATTTACACGATTTGTATGATGAAGCACACACTCCTTGGGATTGGCATAAAGCAATTTTTGAACATGCACAAAAAAGGGGAATTATTTGTTTTTCCTCTCCTTTTGACGAAACTGCTGTTGATTTATTAGAATCATTAAATAATCCAATATATAAAATTGCTTCATTTGAAATTAACCATATTCCATTATTGAAATATATAGCAAAAACTGGGAAACCAGTTATTATGTCAACTGGAGCATCTAGTCTTTCAGAAATTGCTGAAGCGGTAAATGTTTTAAAAAGGGATGGTTGTGAAAATTTAACTTTATTAAAGTGTACAAGTACTTATCCAGCATCTGCTGAAAATTCTAACCTAAACACAATTCCTCATTTGAAAGAATTATTTAATTGTGAAGTTGGACTTTCAGATCATACAATTGGAATTGGAGTATCTATAGCGGCTATTGCAAAAGGTGCAAATGTTATCGAAAAACATTTCTGTTTAGACCGATCTGAAGGTGGGGTAGATTCCGCATTTTCTCTAGAACCAGCTGAATTTAAACAGTTAGTTATTGAAGCGAAAAATGCATATTTGGCATTGGGTAAAATAAATTATGGTATTACAAATGATGAAAAGAAAGTTGATGCTGGTAAAAGGTCTATATATGTAAGTGATAAAATTAACGAGGGTGAAATAATCACAACAAAAAACATTAAAGTTATTAGGCCAGGTTATGGATTGCATCCAAGATATTATACAGATGTACTTGGGAAAAAAGCAACCAAAAATTTAGAAATTGGCCAACCACTTTCATTTAACGATTTAAATTAATATAACATGTTGGGAATTAAATATTTTGAACAAAATACCTCAAAAAATAATAAAATTTATAATAGGCATTACCTTGCTGAAAGGGAAATAATTACATTTTTAAATATCTCAGAATATTATGGAAAAAAAATTATTTTAAGCGATGAAAGAAAACAGTTTCTAGATTTAGGCTGTGGAGATCAACATCTGAGAAAATCAGTTGAAGATAGAAATATGAATTATTTGGGATTAGATATTAATGATGTCAATTTTGAATTTGAAAAATTACCTCTTGAAAATAATTCAATTGATTTCATTGTATCATTAGCTGTTATTGAACATATCTCAAATCCAGATAATTATTTAAGCGAAATTTATCGTGTAATGAAACCTGGGGGTATTGTATATATTAGCACACCAAATTGGCACTATTCTTACAAAGCATTTTATAACGATCCTACACATGTTAAACCATATAATCCATCTACTTTAGAAATAATATTAACAATGTATGGATTTAATAATCCAAAAACATTTCCTGGTATACGTTGTAAACCAAAATGGTATTATATGGGTAAAAATCGGTTTTTTAAAGGGAATTATTTATTACCATTTAGAGGAGAGACTAAATATGTCCCTGGTTTTTTGAAAGGTAAAAGCACATCTATTTTTGCATTAGCTACAAAATAATAAAAATATGAAAATAACTCATTTATCGAATTCATTTATCTTGATTGAATCACAAAATGTAAAAATTTGTTGTGATCCATGGGTTGGGAGAGCAAATTATGGTGGTTGGCATTCGTTTCCAGAATTTGAAAAGAATGATTTAATTAATTATCTGAAAGATTTTGATATCGTTTATATATCACATTTACATGATGATCATTTAGATACAAAATTTTTAAAAGAATCAGGACTGTATGATAAGAAATTTATCATAAAAAAATTTCAATACAATATACTTTATAATAGATTAAAATCTATTGGAGCTAACGAAATTTATGAATTAGAGCCGTATGATTTTTTTACTTATAATGGACTTAAGATGTCTATATTACCGCAAATGGCTACAAATTCTTCTGATCTTGATGAAGATGTTGAATATGATTTAGACACATCATTTATTGTCGCTGATCAAGAAACTGTATTTTTTAATCAAGTAGATAATCCATATTCTTTAAAAGATTACGAAAAGCTTGCTAATTGGATAGAATTAAATTATGGTAAAATAACCATTTCAGCTTTAATGGCAGGCGCAGCAAGCGAATATCCACAAGCATTTTTAAATATTGATAGATCATCTGAAAAAGATAGAATTGTAAAAAGTGAACTAAATAGATTGGTTTATGTTTTGCGAATATTAAAACCAAACTATTATTTTGCAGCAGGTGGTACATATTTTATACCAGGAAACCTTTATAAGTTAAACTCATTTGTCGCCTTGCCCAATACAGTACAAATTAAAAATGAACTCAACTTAAATAATATTTCTACGACTTTTTTAGAGCTAGAAGGAGGCAAATCAGTAACAATTGATTCTTTAAATAAGGCAGTAATTTCTACTACAATACAAAATACTAGTAACGAAATGAGTATAAGTATTGAAAACCATAAAAATGATTTATATGATTATGAATTGGAAGTAAATGAAATCACACTTAATTCGCTTATTGATATATTCTCAAGTGCAAAATTAAATTGGGAAAAAGAATTGATTAATAAGAATATAAAAATCGAGCAAGACATAGAATTTATCATTTATAATAAAATGCAATTAAATGATGACCTTGTAACTATTTGTGAAGAACCTATTGGAGAATTAAAATTATCTAATAATATTCAGGATAGTAAAGGGTTGTTAAAAATTCATATTGATATTAGATCAATGTATTTATGCTTGATTAGAAAAAAAGTTTGGAATGGAACTATAGGAGCGCTTTGTTTATTTGAGAGAACTCCAAATGTATTTTATCCATCAGTAACATTTAGTTTAAATTATTTAATTACTAGAGAATTACAAAAAAACTAAAGGATGCCTCATAAAGTATTGTTTTTTGATAGTTGGAAAGGTGGAATTAAAAGTTTTTTAAGGCTTATTCCATCATTTAATGAAAATGACATTTCATCAAGACTTATACATCTAGGTTCGTGGGGAAATGAAGATGTACTTATAAAAGACGAAAATATTCAAGGGTTAAGTGTTAGAGATATTTCATATTATAAGAATAAAAATCTTTTAGACATTTTAAAAGAAGAAAAGCCAGATCTTGTAATTTTTTTATCTACACATACTTTTGCACATAGAGCTTTTATACGTTATTGTCAATTCCTTAATATACCAACAATAAATTTATTTCATGGTTATGTAAGAGTGCAAGATGTTGAAAATGTCAAAGGTGCATATAAAATTAAAATAGGGGCATATTTATTATTTGTACTTAAACGTCTCCCAAAACTAATTTATAAAACGTTACCAACATATATAAGATCATTAATCAAGACAAAAGCAAAAAAATCAGATTGGATTTCTTTTGTAAAAAATCTATCTAAAATAGTAAGCCCTGCTAAATTTAAAGTTGGAGCAGATGCTAAATCTGACTATTGTTTAATTTTTGCAAAGGGTGATGTAAAACATGCAATTGACACTTACGGATTTGCTCCATCTAAAATAATTGATGTAGGAAATCCTGACCTAATTGATTTTGGTTTTAAAATAGAATTGTTAAAATCATTTGATATCAAAAAGTCAATTAATAATGAATTTGTAATGTATATTGACACAGCACTAGTTGCATCCGGGTTAGTTGTAAATGGGAAATCAGAATATTTACAACAATTACTTGATACAAATAAATCTTTACAAAATCAAGGAAAAAAATTATTATTTAGACCTCATCCAGAAACAACTAGAGTTATGGATTTAAGTTTACTTAAAAATCAAGGAATAATTATAGTTGATAAAAATGATTTCATAGACAAACTAAAACTAAGTTGTGCTGTAATTGCTGAACCAACCACATTGTCTATAATTCCTGCTTTAATGGGAATTCCTTTATTTTTTGCAAAGTACAATAAATTAAATGAATTAAGTTACGGAGAAGTATTAACTTCTTATCCACTGGGTAACATTTTAAATGATATAGATGAAATTTCAATTTATTTAAATGAATTTTTAGATAAAGATTTAACTGTTGAATTAGATGAATGGATCAGTTATAATTCAGGACCAATGCCTGCTGAAAAAATGCCTGAAAGAGTAACATCTATTGCTTTAAATATTATCAATAAAATAATGTAATATTTTATTAATGAAAATTTCAATTATTATTATTTCTTTTAATCAGTGTAAATTTTTAGAAGAAACAATTATCTCAGCGATATCGCAAACATATCATGATACCGAAGTTATATTAATTGACGGAGGATCTACGGATGGTAGTATTGATATTATTAATAAATACAAAAATAATTTCTCTTATTGGGTTTCAGAAAAAGACAATGGACAATCTGATGCAATTATTAAGGGCTTCAATAACAGTAAAGGAGAAATAATTACATGGATTAATTCTGATGATATACTTTGTTCAAATGCTGCAGAAATGGTAGCAAAAACCGCTAAGAAAAATAATACGACAAAAGCTGTTTTTTATGGTGATAGCTATATTGTAAATATGGATGGAATAATACAAGAAAAATTAAAATATGGAAAGTTTAATTACTTTATTGCAAGATCGTTAGGGCCAACAATTAGCCAACCGGGGACCTTTTTTAGTAAATCGGCATACTTTGAAATGGGTGGTTTAGATATTTCTTTAAGGTATGGGATGGATTTAGATTTATTTTGTAATTTCTTATTCTCAAATATTCCTTTTTTGTATACTGGTGTATATATGTCAAAATTTAGAAAATATCCTGCGCAAAAGGGTCATTCCGAAAAGTTCTTAGAGATTTGTAACTTGGAAGCTGATATTATTAATAAAAGATATCTTTTCAACTTACAGACATATGAGAATGTAAGAAAGGCAAGATCACTACAAATCATAGAACGTATATGGAATGGCTATTACTTAACAGCTTTTAGCTTTAGATTATTTATGAGAGGTAGATTAAAAGAATTTAACACAAGCTATTCTTCATAAAATGAAAGAAAGAAATTATCTGCTAAAAGTTTTGGGTTTGAGCGGATTTCCAAGAATATTCAGTTTTCTATTTACATTATCTAGCTTTCCAATAATGCTTAGGCAAGTTGGTGCAGCAGAGTATGGCATTATAGTTTATTTGTCTTCAATTATTGCCATTTTTGAATCTTTTGCAGATTTTGGAGTATCCTCTGCTGCAGGAAAAGAAATTGCATCGACAAGAGTGAATCGGCCTATATTTTTAAAACAAGAAATATTCACTTGGGCAGGATTTCAAATTAAAGCTGCTTTAATCGGATTAGTCCCAATGACATTGGCTACATTTTTTTTAGTTCATACTAGTAAATTTTCTAACATAAGTTCAACAATAATAATTTTATCATTAGCAGCATCTTGGATAACAATCATCATCAATTTCGTTAGAGCCGTCTTAACTGCTATCCTATCTTTTAAATCCTTAGCAGTTTTAGATACATTTGAATCTATTACTAGATCTACTGCATATTTGGTAGTTGCATTTTATATGCCAAATGCAAAAGGTCTTATAATTGCTTTATTTATAGTGGGACTAATAATCGCATTTTCGGCATTTGTAACCTTAGTGGTTACAATAAAGAAATTAAAAATTGAGAATAGCTATGAATTAACAAATGAGTATAAAAATAAATTAGATTTAAAGTTGATGATTAAAGAAAGTTTAAATTTTTTATGGCTGAGATTAGCAACACGTTGCTTTTTAGGTTTACCTATATTCATAATAGGTAGCCAGTTTAATGCTAGTGTAGTTGGTGTAATAGGTACAATTCAACGTATGGTAGATCTTTTAACTTTTCCATTTGCTGTTATTGGGAATGCTCTAGCAGTAAGAGCTAAAGAATTAATAAATGCTGGAGAGCATGCTATCGTCTCTGTTTGGGACGTAATTACGAGAATTCAATCCTTGGCAATTATTCAATGGGCATTTACTATAATTGGTGCTGATTTGTGCTCTAGCTTTTTGTTTAAAGATCAAAAACCAGACCCAATAATTTTTGAAATTCTAACAATTACAATTTTAACAACTTCTAATTCTACCCTTGTTAATCCATTAACTGATTATATAGGAGCGCTAAGTAAAAGAAATATTTTACTATCTGTAATTGCTATTGTACAAGTACCTATTATTTGGTTTGGTGGATTTTATTTTGGAATTATTGGCTCAATAATTTCATATGTTTTAATCTTAATCATTATCAATATTGGTTATTTACATATTTCGATGATTGCTTTTTTCCCGAGAAAGTTATATCAATTAAAATCAGAAGTAAAGCTATTCATTGTAATTTCAATTTCATTAGCACTAGTTGTTGTTTTTTTACAAAAATTTATTTTAACGTATAAGATTTTCAATATCTCGGTTAGTTATTTAAATTTATTTGAAATTGGATTTTACTGTTTTTTAGTATTATTATTTATATTTTTTTCAAAAAAGTTAAAATATTTTTACTTGACAAAATATTTTTTTGAATTTGACACTGTAAATTCGTCTAATTGAGAAATTTTTTCAAACAAAGATCCATTTTAGATACGATTAAAAGTGAAAAATTCTTAATGGCATCATTATGGACAGTCCCTGTTTTTATGAAACTAATCTACATAAATGAGTCTATAATTTCAATAGTTGCTGTTGCAATAACCATTTATTGCTTTAAAATAAAAATTTTTCGCCCTTTTTCAGTTTTAATTACGTTACCTTTTTTAACGCTTATATCCCCAATGCTAGGCTTTTTTAATATTATAATTGGTAATATACTTTTATCAGACTTATTTTTTTATTAATAGTATTACAAATGTTAGTATTATTTATGAGAAAAAAGAACTTAATAAATAATTTCAAAATTAGTAAGCTCTTTCTTTTATTGTCAGGCTTATTTATTTTTAGTTTACTTTTTGGGTTAGTTATGGGTGCAATTATTAGTTTCAAACCAATTTTATATTTCCTTCAATTATATGTTATTTATTATTATACAATCAAGTACTCAACTGAAGATGTTCAAAAACAGAAAATCATAAATGCATGGATATTTGCAAGTATTTTAGGTTGTTTTATATTAATTCAAGCATTTATATCAGGCCAAAATTTACAAAGTATAATTATTGACGAAAATCAAGTCGTTGATGATAAAAGTAAATTACAAAATTTATTTCAAGCGACTTACTACTACGCTGGTTTTATTTATTTAGTAGGTATTTCAGCTTTATTATCATTAATCAAATTTATTCTTATTGGTGGTCGAATAAAAAAATCTTATATTTTTTAGTGTTTTTGTTTTTTTCATCACTTTAATATTAATGAATAACAAAACAGTAATATTCTCATTTTTATTCGTTTTGGCGATAATTCAAATTAGTTTCATTTCGAAAGGATTTATAAATAAAAAAAAATTCATTATAAATGCATGTGTGTTTTTTACAATTTTCGCACTAGTAAAGGCACTTATTATTTTAACATTTGTAGATGAAAATCAGTATAAATTAATGATTGATAGATTTACATCCTCAATTTCTTTAGTCGCAAGAATAGAAGTTTATACCACTTTCTTTTCTCAATGGTTAACTAATCCTGTACAAATTTTTATTGGAATGGCTCCAGATTTTCTTGATACTTCGGGTGTTACAGAAAAAGCAATTAATTTCAAGAAATCACTAGTGACTGGAATAGAAGAAGGCACAATAGATTCGGGATGGATATCTTATCTGATTGAACTTGGTATATTCTCATTTTCATTTTTAGTTTTATTATTTTATAAGACAACAAAAGCAGCTTATCAAAGATTTAAATTTCAAAACAAATCATTATTTATCAATCTTAATGGAATTTATGTTTATGCTTGTTTGTTATTTATAATGGTTACTTTATCTAATCAAATGCTTGGTTATACTAAAACATCGAGGTTCCCATTTCGACTTTTATTATTTGGATTAATGTTTTCTATATGTAATAAGAACTCTAATATGAAAAATAAAGTTTAAATGAAAATTTTATTTATTGCTCCAATACCACCACCAATCACAGGTCATTCCTTAGTGTCTGATTTGTTATATAATGATTTAAATAAAGATAATCAGGTTGAATTAGTAAATCTTAGCAAGGGTGGGGTATCTGTTGGTTTTGGTTTTATAAGTAGAATATTAGAAATATTTTTTATATTAAAAGAAATACGTTCAAAAAAAAAAAATGTAGATAAAATTTATTTCACCATATCTGAATCATTTTTTGGAAATTTTAAAGATTTATTTATTTATCTTATTTGTTATAGTATTCTTTCTAAAATGTATATCCATTTACATGGAGGAAGCATTAAAAGGTTGCTATGGGATAAAAATAAATTTATATACTTTTTTAATAAATTTTTTATCAAAAAACTTGGAGGGTTAATTATTTCAGGAAGTTCTCATGTGAAAATTTTTGACACTTTTGTGCCAAATGAAAAAATACATATTATACCAAATTTTGCATTGGATTACTTACATCTCGATACATCTAAAATTATTGAAAAATTTGCGAATACGAATCCTTTAAATGTTCTTTATATCAGTGGAATGAAAAAACAAAAAGGATATGAAGAGTTGCTCAATGCATATTTAAAGTTAAATTCAAAAGATCAGCAAAGGGTTAAAATAGATTTTGCTGGAAATTTTGAATCTGATGCACTTAAAAAAATATTTATTGATCGAATTGAAACTTATGATAATTTAAAATACCATGGTTCAGTAAATGATATTGAAAAGAAAAATTTATTTGAAAATGCACATGTATTCTGTTTGCCAACCATGTTTTTTGAAGGTCAACCAATATCCATTTTAGAAGCTTATGCTGCAGGTTGTATTGTTGTAACCACTGGACAGCCTGGGATATTGGATATCTTCAAACCTTTTCTAAATGGTTATGAAATTAACACAACATCAATATCGGATTCAATACATTTAAATTTGGTTCAGATTTTATCAAATCCCCCTGAGGTAAATAATAAGATAGCTAATTATAATTCGGACTTGGCTAAATCAAACTATAAATTAGAAACATATACATCATCAATAAGGAATGTGATGTCAATTTCAGGTAATTAAAAACTGATTATAAAAAAGTAATAATAATGAAAAAAATATTAGTAACTGGAGCAGATGGTTTTATTGGATCACATTTGGTTGAAGCACTTGTAAGATCAGGATATAATGTGAGAGCATTTGTTTTGTATAATTCATTTAACTCTTGGGGATGGTTAGATCAAGTTTCAGATGATGTTAAAGGCAAATTTGAAGTTTTTGCTGGAGATGTTCGTGATCCACATGGTGTTAGAAAAGCAATGGAAGATTGTCAAGTTGTTTTGCATTTAGCAGCATTAATTGCTATACCATATTCTTATCATTCACCTGATACTTATATTGATACGAATGTAAAGGGTACCTTGAATATTGTTCAAGCTGCAAAAGAATTAGGAATTTCTAGAGTTGTACATACTTCCACAAGTGAAGTTTATGGAACTGCTCGTTTTGTACCAATGAACGAAGATCATCCATTACAAGGGCAATCACCCTATTCAGCAAGTAAAATTGGTGCTGATCAAATTGCAATGTCTTTTTACACATCATTTAATACACCAGTTGTTGTTTTACGTCCTTTTAATACTTATGGCCCACGACAATCAGCACGCGCTGTAATCCCTACTATTATTTCACAGATACTAAATGGTGTAAGAGATATTAAATTAGGATCGATACATCCAACAAGAGATTTCAATTTTGTATCAGATACAGTCAAGGGATTTATTGCTGCAATGAATTCTGAAAAAGCAATTGGTGAGGTAATAAATATAGGAAGTAGTTTTGAAATTTCCGTTGGAGACACTGCAAATACAATTGCAAATGTTATTGGAAAAGAAATAAATATTATTACTGAAGATCAAAGACTTAGACCTATAAAAAGTGAAGTAGAAAGATTATTTGCAGATAATAATAAAGCCAAAGAATTAATGGGATGGCAGCCAGAATATGGCGGTCTAGATGGATTTAAAAGGGGTTTACAACAAACTGTAGAATGGTTTAGTAATCCTAAAAACTTAAGTAATTATAAAAGTAATATCTATAATTTATGAGTAAACGTGCAATAATACTAGCAGGTGGGAAAGGAACTAGATTAAGGCCATACACAGTTGTATTACCTAAACCATTAATGCCAATAGGTGAATATCCAATTTTGGAAGTAGTGATAAGGCAATTAATTAATTATGGATTCGATCATATTACTTTGGCTGTTAATCATCAAGCGGAGTTAATTAAAGCATTTTTTGGGGATGGATCAAAATGGAATATTAAAATAGATTATTCCTTTGAAGACCAACCATTAGGTACAATGGGCCCATTAAAGTTAATTAAAGATCTGCCAAAAAATTTTCTTGTCATGAATGGAGATATTCTAACTGATTTAAATTTTTCTGAATTTTATGACAATCATTCAAAAAATAAAGAATTATTTACAATTTCATCTTATACAAGAGAGCAAAAAATCGATTATGGTGTATTAGAAATTGATCAAAACTGTGTTCTTACAGGGTTCATTGAGAAACCTTTAAAAAGTTTTGAAGTAAGTATGGGAATATACATGGTAAGTTCTAAAATTTTAGAATATATCCCAGAACATGCTGCTTATGGTTTTGATAATTTAATGTTAGCAATTCTTAAAGATAAAAAAAATGTTAGCGTCAAAAATTTTAATGGATACTGGTTGGATATAGGGCGACCCGATGACTACATGCAGGCAATTGAAGAATTTAGTGAAATGAAATCACGATTTATTAATGAGTAAAATATTATTAACTGGTTCCACTGGATTTGTTGGAAAAAATTTATTACCTAAGCTAATAAATTTAGGCTACGATGTAATTCAATTAAGTAGTAAAGATGGAGATATTGTCAAAGAAGAAACTTGGATAAATTTACCTCAAACAGAAATTGTAATACATTTAGCATCAAAAACGTCTGTTCCTGAAAGTTGGACTAAAAGTTATGATTATATTAATTGTAATTTAATGGGGACTGTAAATGCTTTAAATTATTGTAAACAGCATAATTCAAAATTAATTTTTATAAGCTCATATTTGTATGGAAATCCAGATCAATTACCAATTAATGAAAATGCATCATTAAAGCCAACTAATCCATATGCACTTTCAAAATTACTATCTGAGCAAGCATGTGAGTATTATTCTAAAAGTGAAAATATCAAAATTGTAATATTAAGACCATTTAATATTTTTGGACCTGGACAATCTGATAATTACTTGATTCAATTTATTATTTCTCAATTAGAAACAATTAATATAATTAAAGTAAAAGATTTAATTCCCAAAAGAGATTATATATATATAGATGATTTTACAGATGCAATTGTAAAATCTTTAACATTAAATTCAAACTTCAATATTTTTAATATCGGTTCGGGCCAAAGTTATTCTGTTAAAGAGGTTATAGATATTATACAAAATTTATTAAATACAGATGCTTCTGTTGAGTCGGAAAATGAAAGAAGAAAGAATGAAATTATGGACACCATTGCTGATATTAGTTTGGCAAATAAAACATTAAATTGGTCTCCAAAAACATCATTTATTGAAGGAATACAAAATATTTTAAATAAGCATTAGAAAAAAAAGAACAATGGTAATCAAAGAATACAAAATATGTAGCAATTGCGTAATGGACACAACTGATTCTAAAATTGTGTTTGACGAAAAGGGGGTTTGTGACCATTGTAATACCTTTTATAATAGCATCAAGCCATTTTGGAATCCCAATGAAAAAGGGAATAAGGAATTAATGGAATTAATTGAAAAAATTAAAAATGAAGGAAAAGGTAAGGATTTTGATTGTTTAATGGGAATGAGTGGAGGTATTGATAGTTCATTTTTACTTTATAAAATGGTTACAGAATTTGGATTACGTCCTTTGGTATTTCATGTTGATGCTGGATGGAATTCTCAGATCGCAGTAAATAATATAGAAAGACTTGTTGATGGTTTGGGTTTAGATTTATATACCGAAGTGATTAATTGGGAAGAAATGAAAGATTTACAATTAGCATTCCTGAAATCTGGTGTGCCACATGTAGATGTACCACAAGACCATGCTTTTTTTGCTACCATGTATAAATTTGCATCAGAATATAAAATTAAAACAATTTTAACTGGTGGAAATTATTCCACTGAATGTGTTAGAAATCCTTTAGAATGGATGTATTATCAATCTGACTCTATTCAATTAAAGGATATATATAAACAACATGGTACTAGTAAATTAAAAGACTATCCTATTACAAATATATTATGGCACAAAATTTGGTTGCCCTATGTAAAACGTATTAAGTTATATAGACCATTAGATTATATACCTTATGACAAAGACAAGGCAATGCAGGTACTCGTAGAAAAATTCGGCTATCAAAAGTATCCACAGAAACATTTTGAATCACGTTTCACCAGATTTTATGAAGGCTTTTGGTTACCAAAAAGATTTGGATATGATACAAGAAAAGTTCAATTTTCAAGTTTGATTTTAACAAATCAAATGAAAAGAGAAGTTGCTTTAGAAAAATTAAAAAATGAATCTTATTCAGAAGAACAGGTAAAAGAAGATTTTGAATTTGTTTCAAATAAACTAGGTATTACAATTGAAGAGTTATGGTCCTATTTTCATGCACCTTTGAAAACATATAAAGATTACAAATCACAAGAAAATATATATAATTTTGGTGCAACAGTGATGAAGTTTTTAAAAATTGAAAAAGGGGGTAAACGATGATTGGAATAATTAATTATGGTTCTGGTAATGTGCAAGCCATTGCAAATATTTATAATAGAACTAATATTCCATATAAAATTATTCGTAAACCTGATGAGTTAAATGATGTTGATAAATTAATTCTGCCTGGAGTTGGTGCATTTGATGAAACAATGAAGGTTTTAAATTCTTCAGGTTTGAAAGAAAAGTTAGATGAAGAAGTTTTAGTTAATAAAAAACCTGTTTTGGGAATTTGTGTTGGTATGCAAATTTTAAGTGATGGAAGTGAAGAAGGTGACTTAAAAGGTTTAGGATGGATTAAAGGGTATGTTAAGAAATTTGATATTTTAAAAGTCAGAGAAAAACCATTTACTCCACACATGGGATGGAATAATGTAGATCCGAAAATTCAACATCATTTATTTAATAGTGTTGAAAATGATTTGGGATTTTATTTTGTTCACTCATACTATTTTGAAGCTTCAAATGTTAATAATATTCTTGCTACTACAGATTATGGTGATAAGTTTACTTCTGCAGTAATTAATGAAAACATTTATGGAGTACAATTTCATCCAGAAAAAAGCCATTCAAATGGAATCCATTTGCTTTCTAATTTTTCAAGATTTTAACAATGCTCAGATCTAGAATAATACCATGTTTACTTGTGCATAAAAAGGGCTTAGTTAAAACCGTAAATTTTAAAGATCCCAAATATGTTGGTGACCCTATTAATGCAGTAAAAATATTTAATGAAAAAGAAGTAGATGAATTAATTGTTTTAGATATTGATGCGACCGTTGAAAATAGATCTCCTAACTATGAGTTAATTAAAAATTTAGCAACGGAATGCAGAATGCCTTTTTGTTATGGTGGCGGAATTACAACAGTTGAGCAAGCAAAAAAAATTATTGAACTAGGTGCTGAAAAACTTGCCATAAGTAGTTCGGCAATAAACAATCCAGAGTTAATAAAAGCTATTGGTATTGCAGTTGGTGTTCAAAGTGTAGTTGTAGTAATTGATGTTCGAAAAAGGAATATATTGGCTGGTGGGGGTTATGATATTTATACAAATAATGGTAAAATTAAAGCTAAAATTAAATTAAAGGATTTCATAAATCAGCTTAATGAAATTGGTGTTGGTGAGATTGTAATAAATTCAATTGATTATGATGGGTGTATGAAGGGTTATGATCTTGCATTAATATCAATGATTAGAGACTTGACTAACTTCCCAATTACTGCATTAGGTGGTGCAGGTACATTAGATGACATAAAAAATTTAATTTCAAAATTCAAAATCATAGGTGTCTCTGCTGGAAGTTTATTTGTATTTAAAGGAAAGTACAAAGCTGTGTTAATTAACTATCCAAATAAAGAAGAAAAATTAAGACTATTTAACTAAATGAAACAAATAATACAAGATCTGAGTGCTGGTGATACAATTTTAATTGATGTTCCTGCTCCTTTAGTTAGACCTGGTCAAATTTTAATACAAACTTCTAAAAGTTTAGTTTCACTTGGAACAGAGCGGATGCTTGTTGAATTTGGAAAATCAAATTTAATACAAAAGGCAAGACAACAACCTGATAAAGTAAAAGAAGTAATAAGTAAAATTAATACGGATGGTTTAAGACCTACAATAAATGCTGTCTTAAATAAACTTGGACAGCCACTTCCACTAGGTTACTGCAATGTTGGAAAAGTGATAGCAGTTGGAAAAGGTGTAGATGACATCATCGTTGGAGATAGAGTCGCTTCAAATGGACCACATGCAGAAATTGTATGTATACCTCAAAATTTAGTTGCAAAAATACCTGATAATGTTACTGATGAAGAAGCTGCATTTACTGTAATTGGTGCAATTGGTTTACAAGGAATACGATTAATTAATCCAACATTTGGCGAAACTGTCGTTGTAGTTGGTTTAGGTTTGATTGGTTTAATCACTGCACAATTATTAAAGGCTAATGGATGTAATGTAATTGGATTTGATTATGATGCAAATAAAGTTTCACTTGCTAAAACTTTAGGAATTGATGCAATCAATCCATCGGAAGGTGTTGATCAAGTTTCATATGTTTTAAATGCAACCAATTCAATAGGTGCTGATGCGGTGATAATTACAGCATCCAATAAAAGCAATGAAATTATCTCTCAGTCTGCGAAAATGTCCAGAAAAAGGGGTCGAATTGTATTAGTTGGTGTAATAGGTCTTGATATTTCTAGGGCTGATTTTTATGAAAAAGAATTATCATTTCAAGTATCCTGTTCCTATGGCCCTGGCAGATATGATGACAATTATGAACAAAAAGGAGAGGATTATCCACTGGCTTTTGTAAGGTGGACAGAAAAAAGAAATTTTGAAGCAGTTATTCAAGCAATTGCAAATAAAAATATAAATGTTGAAGCACTCATAACAGAAAGAATTGAACTAGAAGACTATCAGAAAATATATAATAACATGTTGGGCAATAATTCTATTGCTTCAATTCTAGTTTATCCAGAAACTGAAATTAACTTAAATAGATCTATTGAGATTACTTCAAATAAGTTTAAGTCTAGTGGCAGTTGCAATATTGGAATTATTGGTGCAGGAAATTTTACTTCTGCAATGATTTTACCATGTTTAAATAATACAACTGCACAATTAAAATATATTTCAAGTTCAAGTGGGCTTACAGGTACCACCTTGGCTAAAAAATATAAAATAAAAAATTCAACAACCGATAATAATATAATTCTTGATGATAAGGATGTTGATTTGGTTATGATTACAACCAGACATAATTCACATGCTAAATTAGTTATTGACTCATTAAGTGCTGGGAAAAATGTTTTTGTAGAAAAGCCATTGGCTTTAAATGAAGATGAATTAAATCAAATAATTAATGTTTATAAAACATCTGGAAAAACATTAACTGTTGGATTCAACAGAAGATTTGCTCCATTAGCAATTCAAATGAAAAAAGCTTTAGGTGCAGCTGATACACCAATGAATATTATTGCAACCATGAATGCAGGATTTATACCTTCAAAAGTATGGGTACATGATATGGAAATAGGAGGAGGCAGAATAATTGGAGAAGCTTGTCATTTTATTGATTTAATATCATATTTAGCAGGTTCTAAGGTTAAGTCAGTTTGTATGAATACAATGGGAATTGAATCAAAAGAAAACACAGACAACGCATGTATTCTTTTGAAATATGAAAATGGGACTAATGCAGTAATAAATTATTTCTCAAATGGTTCTAAATCATATTCAAAAGAAAGAGTTGAAGTATTTCATCAAGATAGGACCCTCATAATGGATAATTGGAGAAAATTAAAGGGATTTGGTTTTAAAAATTTCAATTCAGCTTCATCAAGTCAGGATAAGGGTCATCAAAATCAATTTAATTTATTGATTAATGCTGTTCAAAATGGGGGCAATCAAATTATTCTATTTGATGAAATTGTAAATACAACTAAAGCAAGTTTTGCTGCAATAGAGAGTTTAAAAAAAGGTGGCTGGGTAAATATTTAGATATTACTAATTAAAATAAAAATAAAAATTTAACTCTTGAAAATAGATTTAATTGCAGGAGCAAGACCAAACTTTATGAAGATAGCTCCGATAATTGATGCAATCCATAATGCACAAAAAGTTGGTGATAACATAAACTATAGACTTATTCATACTGGACAACATTATGATAAAAACATGAGTGATAGTTTTTTTGAACAGCTAAGCATACCTGAACCTAATGTAAATTTAGGAGCAGGTGGCGGTTCACATGCGGAGCAGACCGCTTCAATAATGATAGGCTATGAAAAGTTATTAATATCAGAAAAACCAGATTTATGTCTTGTTGTAGGAGATGTCACATCAACAATGGCTTGTTCAATTGTAGCTCAAAAATTTCAAGTTACAGTAGCACATGTTGAGGCAGGTATTCGTTCAGGTGATTGGACGATGCCTGAAGAAATAAATAGATTAGTTACTGATTCAATTACTAATTATTTTTTCACAACTACTCATGAAGCAAGTATAAATTTAAAAAATTCTGGTATTGGTAAAGAAAGAATCCATTTAGTTGGAAATACAATGATTGATACATTATTAAAACATAGAACACGTTTTCAAAAACCAATCGTTTGGGACAAATTGAATCTATCTAAGGGTGCATATATGGTTATGACTTTACATAGACCTGGTAATGTTGATGAAGAAGGGAAATTAAAATTATTAATTAATGAAATCATCTCACATTCAAATAACCTGCCTATAATTTTTCCGGTGCACCCACGAACAGAAAAAATATTGCAAAAAACTGGAATTCACAATAACCGATTACATATGATTGAGCCTTTAGGTTATTTAGAATTCAACTATTTAGTTGAAAATGCAAAAGCAGTAATTACAGATTCAGGGGGTATAACGGAAGAAACGACAGTTATGGGTATTCCTTGTATGACATTGCGTAATAATACAGAACGTCCTGAAACTGTTAATGTTGGGACAAACGAATTAATTGGAACTAACCCAAAAGCTATTAAACCTGCAATGGAGAAATTATTTTCGGGAAATTGGAAAAAGGGATCTATTCCTGAGTTGTGGGATGGAAAGTCAGCAGAAAGAATAGTATCAATTTTATTAAAAATATTTTTAATTGATAAATAAATTATCAAGGTTTTATCATACTGTTAAATATCTTAAATTCAAGCAGATAATTTGGAGAATTGCTAGTGTTTTACCTAGACTAGTCTTTGAAGTTAATAATTATCCTTCTAATATAGAACTAATTAAGTCAAATCATTTTATTTTACGTGATAGAATAACAAATGATTATGTAAATTTTACATTTCTAAATGAAACAAATAATACAAATGTTATTGGCTGGGATGGAAAGCATACTTCTAAATTATGGCAGTATAATCTACATTATTTTGATTGCTTACTTCAATCAAAATTTACATCTAATAGCTTAGACGATCAAATTCAATTGATCGAAAATTGGATAGACAATAATCCATTTGGTAAAGAAACTGGATGGGAGCCATATCCCACATCACTTCGTATTATTAATTGGATTAAGTGGCATTGGTCTTGTAACGGGTTAACCAATAAAGCTAAGTTGAGTTTATGGAATCAAGTTAGGTGGCTTAAAAATAGGCCGGAATACCATTTATTGGGTAACCATCTTTTTGTTAATGTTAAAGCACTTTTATTTGCTTGTGCTTTTTACGGCTTTAATTCCGAAAATAAATATTTTAAATTAGCTAATTCAATTCTGTTAAAAGAGCTTGACGAACAATTTCTCGAAGATGGCGCTCACTTTGAACTCAGCCCAATGTATCATGCTTTGGCTATGGAAGATCTTTTGGATTTGATAAGCATATCTGATTCTTTGCCACCTGAATTTCCTCTAAATCTAGTCAAAAAAAAATATTTGAAAGGAATGTTTTGGTTACAATCGATGGTATACCAAAATGAAGAGTTATCTCATTTTAATGATTGTGCAAATAATATAGCTCCAAAAATATCTGAATTAATTTCTTTTGCTTCTCATTTGAACTTAAAACATTCAAATTATTTTCATGGCTTAGTGTATCATAATAAAAGTGGATTTGTAGTATTTAAAAATAATATATTTCACTTGATTGCAGATATTGGTCATATTGGTCCAACTTATTTGCCCGGTCATGCTCATGCAGATACTTTATCATTTGAACTATGTATTAAAGGAGAACGAATAATCGTAAATTCTGGAACTAGCGTTTATGGTATTTCTGATGAGCGTTTAAGACAAAGAGGCACATTAAGCCATTCTACTATAGAAATAGATGGTAAAAATTCATCCGAAGTGTGGTCTGGATTTAGGGTTGCAAGACGTGCAAAAACATTTGATATTCAAATTGAATCCCTTTCAAATACTGAAAAAATATTTACTTTCAAGGCTAGTCATGATGGTTATAATTTATTAAAAAACTCTCCTATACATACACGATCATTTAAATTAGAAGAGAATAGTTGTACAATAAATGATTCAGTAAGTGGTTTTGGTAATCAAATTAAATCTAATTTTTATTTACATCCGAATATTGATGTTAGTAAATCTGACTCTTATCTACTTCTTTCAAAAAATCAGACTAATTTTGTGAAATTAGTATTTGATAAAAATATTGATTTTGATATTATTAAATCGACCTATCATGATCAGTTTGGAATTACTAAAGCAAATAAATGTATACAATTTAAAATAAACTCTCCTTTTAACATGTCTATAAAATTTGAAATTCTTTAAATGAAAAGGATAGTTTACTTGACATTTTATTTTCAACCAGATTTGTGTGCTGGCTCTTTTAGAAATTCTCCATTATCATTTGAGTTGGCTCATCAAGCAAAATCTAGAAACATAGTAATTGATTTATATACAACTCTACCAAATAGGTATAGTACTTTTAGTGCCGATGCATCAATTTATGAAGAAATTGAAAATTTAAGAATTCATCGAGTAGCATTACCTACCCATAAAAGTGGAATGATTGATCAAATTTTTTCTTTTTATCATTTTTATAGTGAAGTATTAAAATTAAATAAAGGGAAAAAAGCGAATTTGGTTTTCGCTTCTTCAAGTAGACTTTTTACAGCTTATTTGGGTTATATAATTGCAAAAAGGTCTACTTCTTTACTTTATTTAGACATTAGAGACATTTTTGTAGATACAATAAGTGATCTCATTAAATCTAAATTATTAAAGAATTTACTATTGCCAGTTTTGAGGTACATAGAATATAAAACGTTTAACTATGCTACTCACATAAATTTAATATCAGGAGGATTTAAAGCCTATTTTAAAAAATTCAATAACATTACAATCAGTTATTATTCTAATGGCATCGATAATGAGTTTTTATTTAATGCTTCTTCATTATTAAATAATGCGAAAAAAAATGTAAAAAAAAGAATTGTTTATGCAGGTAACTTAGGTGAAGGACAAGGCCTGCATAAAATTATTCCAGAGTCTGCAAAATTATTAGGTGATGATTTTGAGTTTTTGATTATAGGCGATGGCGGAACAAAAAATTTGCTAAAATCAGAAATTAATAGATTAGAGTTAAAAAACGTAATATTACAAAATCCAATTAATCGTAAGCAACTTCAAGAAGTTTATAAAAATGCAGATTTTCTATTTTTACATTTAAATGATTACCCTGCCTTTAAAAAAGTACTTCCTTCCAAAATATTTGAATTAGCAACATTTAATAAACCAATTTTAGCAGGTGTCGCAGGTTTTTCAGCTGATTTTATTACAAAAGAGGTTGTTAATAGCTTTGTTTTTGAACCTTGCAATGTAAATAGTCTAGTGTCATATTTAAAAGAGTTTAATGATAATTCTTCTATTGATAGATCTGATTTTATTAATAAATACAAGCGTAGTAAGATCAATGATGAGATGACGAAATCTATACTTTCATACGTTTAGTATATTAATTAATCATTTTTAAATATGCTAATTTATATTTTTGACCCTATCCCATATTTCGGACATGAATAATTCAAGTATCTGGGCTTGTTGACTGACAAATTTCCATGTATTCCATAGGGGTTAGATTGTTTAAAGAACTATGTGGTCGGTAATGATTGTATTCATGTCTCCACTCCTCAATTTTCTCCTCTGTATCTTCCAGTGACATGAACCATTTACATTCAAACATTTATCTTGGAGACTACCATTGAACGATTCTATATATGGATTATCCGTTGGTTTTCCTGGCCTTGAGAAGACTGAGGTAATATTATTTTCATATGCCCATTTATCAAAATCTTTATTTATGAACTCAGATCCTTTACCTACTTGGATTCGTTCTGGTGTCACAGCAAGGTATTGTTTTACATCGTTCATAATTCTTACAACGTCCATGCCTTTGAAAGATTGTCTCAGCCGTGTTGCAATACATTGGCAATTAAAATTATCCACTAAAATCAACACCCTAAATTTCCGGTCATTAAACATGTGGTCTGCAACGAAATTCATCGACCAATATTATTGCAAGTTAACCTGTTTTAGACGCTCAATCATGTGTGCTAGGACTTACTTCTACGTGTTCTCTTGCTACGTAGGTTAAGCACTTCTTCTTTATAGATCCGGTGCACACGCTTTTTTCTTGTCCTTCCAGCCCTCGCGTCTTAAAAGTACATGTATGCGATTTACAACATAACGAATCCTGGTATTTGCAATCTCTACAATACTACTTCTGACAGCTTTATCAGATCGCCTAAACGATTTGTAAGACCATAGAGATCGATTGAGCATAACAGCCTGACAAGCTTTTTGGGTTTACGCCTTGTATTAATCTTTGAGTTTTTGCACCAAAGCCTTGATTTGAAGTATCTTCAAGCATTTTTTTAAAAAACATCTTGTAGCATTTGCTTGTCTAGATTTAGATCAGCTACAATCTGTTTTAAGCGAGTATTTTCATCTTCAAGCTGTCTTAAACGACGTATCTCGGTAATACCTATGCCACCGAACTTCTTCTTCCAATTATAAAATGTAACTTCTGAAACACCTAGTTTACGAATTACCTGGCGACTGAAGTTCCTGTCTCGGCTTGTTCGAGAGCAAAGGCTATTTGTTGTTCTGAAAATTTTGACTTTTTCATGTGCAATTTTCTGGGTTTAAATTATTGAAAATTGCCTGGATTTATACTTTTAAACTGTTCAAATTATTGGGAGAAGGTAAATTGAAATACGATTACATTTATCTGAATCCCGCCGGTGATGGTTTTGAACTAAATGAAGGCATTCAAAATCACAACGACTGCTATCCACACTATGAAATCCATCATGCCACCGAGCAAACACCCGAAGAGAGATACCAGCAATCAAAAAAAATCCACCAGAATAACATGATGTCAATCCAATATCTTAACTTAGCAAATTAAACGTTGGCAGCAGAAATGGGGAGTGTTATAATTCAAAATCTACTATGTAATAATGGGTATTAGTGAAATGAAAATTCAGTCCAATAATACTCCCCTAGAGGCAGTTTCATCAAAAAAAATAGGATTTCTTTTTATTTGTTTTCTTATTTTTCTTTTTCCATTATCATATGAAGGTTTAAGCATAAACTACACATTTTTACTTGCCCCATTTCTCAGTATTTTTTTTTACCAAACTTTACAGCGCCCTAGAGTTATATATCAACTCTTTATACTAGTATACGTTTTAATATTTTTGATTGCAGCTATTTATCAGTATGAATTTTATCCTGAAATTATTAGGCGAGTATCAAGTTTCATATTATTCATAAGTATGTTCACATTCATGTTTGTGAAGATTGATAAATCGATGGTACTTGCTTTTAAATTAGCTGTCGTGACGATTAGTGTATTTTTTTCTATCAAAAGTGTTTTGTCATTTATCTTTTTAGGTGGATCAAGTTTGGGGTTTGAGGCTAAAGATTTAATCGGATCGCAAAGATTTGGGTTTATTTATATATTGGCTATCTGGGTAGTCTTTTATGAGTTTAACAAAGTTCGGATTCTGAAATTAATTAAAATCATTGTATTATTAATTTTAGTTTTAGGCTTGTTTCTTACGTTTTCTAGGGCTTCTTTGTTGTCCTTAATTCTGAGTTTCTTTTTAATGTTTTTACACGGCTTTGTCCTCTGGGTCAAAAATCCTAATTTCCGAAATTTCGGAAAGGCAATTGGTATTTTTATTTTATGTACACTTTTTGTTTATTTATTGAATATTATTTTTCCAATTATTGGACAATTCTTTGATGAACGCTTATTTTCTTTTTTTCTTAATTCAGAAGCAGTAGACGGAAATTTACAGGATGAAAACTCATCTGAAGGGACTCGTGTTGCTATTCTAAAGATGATTTTAAATTTTGTACTTGCTAATCCTTTGACAGGAACAGGATATTTGGGAGTTTGGAATATTTCCAATGGCTTTACCGGATCTGCTCATAATCAACATACAGATACTCTATTAAGAACAGGAGTTATCGGTTTTTTAATATATTCATATCTTATTTTTAGATTATTATCATTCTTATATAAATATGAAAAAGGTTTTTTTTGGGGGTTTATTGGCATTTTAATATACGGTCTATTTCATGAAACCTTTAAGGAATCGCAAGGCGGCTTTGTTTTGTCTTTCCTAGTTGGATTAATATCTGTTCAATCTGTAAATAAAATGGATAATAAATAATTAAATGATTATGCTCTAAATAAAATTGTCTGAAATATGGGGCACTTACATAGTACAATGAAAAATATAGTTTTTATTACTGGACATAATGGTTTTGTTGGAAATAATTTGCTTTCATTCTTTTATGGGAAATATCAAATCAATAAGTACATAAAAAATTCTGAAATTTCAATTCAAGGGAATATTGTTATTCATCTCGCTGGCAAAGCTCATGATTTAAAAAAGACCTCAACGCAAGAGGATTACTATTACGTGAATACAGAACTAACAAAAAAATTATTTGATGCTTTTTTGGATTCAAATTCGAAAGTATTTATCACATTAAGTTCAGTTAAGGCAGTTGCGGACGAAGTAGAAGGGAGATTAACAGAAGAAACAAATCCTAATCCGATAACCCACTATGGTATCAGTAAAATGTTAGCTGAACAATATATTTTATCAAAAAAGCTACCTAAGGATAAAAGAGTTTATATTTTACGACCTTGCATGATTCATGGCCCAGGAAATAAAGGAAATTTGAATTTACTTTATAAATTAGCTTCCAGGGGTATTCCATGGCCTTTGGGATCATTTGATAATAAGCGTTCTTTTTGTAGTATAGATAATCTAATGTTCATTTTCAAAGAATTGATAGAACGTCAAGATATTCCTTCTGGGGTGTATAATGTAGCCGATGATGAAGCACTTTCTACCAACGAAGTTATTTCAATCTTGGCTAATTCACAGAATAGAAAAGCAAATATTTGGAAGGTTTCTAAAGGATTGATTCATTTTTTTGCTAAAATAGGAGATGTACTTCGATTGCCGCTCACAACTGAAAGGCTACAAAAGTTAACGGAATCATATGTGGTGAGTAACCAAAAGATAAAAACTGCTTTTGGAAAAGACTTACCAGTATCTGCTAAAGATGGGTTATTAAAAACATTTAATTCCTTTCATAAAAATGCTCAATAGACTTTTCGCCCTAATTCTTTTATTAATCCTGACGCCATTATTTTTACTAGTGGCTATTTCTATTTTTATAGAAGATGGCATGCCTATATTTTTTAAGCAGAAAAGAGTAGGTATAAATTATACCTTCTTTAATATCTACAAATTTAGAAGCATGAAGAAGAATACCCCCAATGTGGCAACCCATTTATTGGAGAACCCAGGTCAATATTTACTAAAAATTGGAGGTTTATTGCGAAAATTGAGTTTAGACGAATTGCCTAATTTGATAAATATTATTAAGGGAGAAATGGTATTTGTTGGTCCGAGGCCAGCATTGTATAACCAGGATGATTTAATGGCATTGCGCGTGGCTACCGGAGTTAATAAATTGAAGCCTGGAATTACTGGTTGGGCTCAAATTAATGGAAGAGATGAGATTTCAATTGCAGAGAAAGTAAAGTTAGAACAGGAGTATTTATACAAAAAGTCCTTTTTGTTTGATATTGAAATTATTATAAAAACTTTTACCAATGTTTTGTTTAGAAAGGGAGTGAGTCACTAATTCTTGACTAAATAAAATAATCTGCCAATTACTTCTCTCATTCCCGTTTCTGTTAATCCTAAATTTCTAGCACTTGGAAGAAAATCTGTTATTGTAATTTTATTATAGCCAACAGCTTTATAATCTACTTTACAAGGAATTACAATAAATCCTTGTTTTTCAAAGAGTCTCTTTGCTCTATACATATGATAAGCCGATGTCACAAGTATGATTCTTTTACTTGGGCTTATTAGTTCTTTTACAGCCACTGCCTCGTCTGCAGTATTTTTCACATCTTTGGTTACTATTATCTTTTCTGATGGTATGCCATTTGAAATTGCATATTCTTCCAACACTACTCCCTCTGTTTTCTTGGCCATATCCCATGGCATTTTGCCACCGGTAAATACTAGCTTTTGAGCCTTGCCTGCTTTAAACAAAGCTATTCCTCCAAAAAACCTATCGGGGTCTCCCCATTCTATGTAGGTTGAATCTCCCACTTCATTTATTTCCAACATTCCACTGAGCACTACTATTACATCTGCACTATCTATAGCGCTTATTGGCTTTCTGTATTCACTACCTTCTACTATTTTAAAGAAGTTGTTTGAGAATATAGGGGTTGATAGGGTATATAGTACACCAATGGCTATATAGATGATCTTTTTCTTATTCTTTATTAATCCTATGAGTATTACTATTATGACCAGGATGATAGGTAGTACGAAAGTGGGTAGTATTTTGTGTAGGTAGATCATAGTGATGTGATTGCATTAAAATTAATGTATTGTTGCGAATATTATTTCATGAGGTTTAATGGGATTTTAAGGCATCAAATTTTCTGGATAGCCTTTTTTGCAAAGTACTATAGGTATTTACTTTCCCAGCCAAGGGAGTGTCTCATTTTGGCTGGAATCACTGGCTCGCTATCAGCGGAATATTCAATCAGATTCTAAAGAAAATAGGGGCAAAGATGCCTAGTTTACAAGTTACATTTTCAAGACAAGTAACTTACAAAAGAGAACTTCAGACAATAGTAAGTAAGAAATATGAATTCTTACAAACCCATACAGCACGCCGTTCATTCTGCTCCAACGAATATCTAATAGGAATAGACCCCTTAGTAATTACGGCTATAAGTGGACATAAGTCCCACAAGTCATTCATGCGCTACAATAAGGTGTCCGGAGACGAATTTGCTGGCAAACTAGAGAAGATATGGGCAGCTAGGGAGTTGAAGGCGATTTAGGAAATTCATTATTTATTTAACTCCGAAATTTTTTGTTTAACTAATTTTCTTATCTTATTGTAAGAATTGGGTAAATTTTTTGGAGGGATTTTACTAACTAGTGGAATTAATACTTCTGGTTTTTTAATTTTTTTCTTATTATTTATTAAAAGTTCTTGAGGAGTATGATTTGTTGGATTGATATTGAATATTTTAAATAGTTCATTCCTTGCAAAAGAAGATGCTATTAAATCCATTTCTAAATTATATGACATGCAAATTGTATCATATTTTTCTAATATATTACTAGCCTTGCTTAGATTTGAATGAAATAGTTTCTCTAAATTGACTCTATCTGAATTTACATTAATTAATGAATTAATTATATCTAATTGTTTGAATGTTTTTTTGTATTTATAAAACCCGGCTGTATCTCTACTATTTTCTTTGTTATCTGTTAGATAGTCAAAAAAGAAGTCCTTGTCTAGGATAAATAATTTTTTTATTTTTATCTCTTTTAGTAGATAAAATGCGTATGTAAAATTTCCAATTCCGTCTAATGTCAAGAATGAAATCCCTTCGTCATCTAAATCAATATTGTTTACATTCAATAGCTCTCTAAAAACCTCCGCATCAGTTTTGCTTTCTACTACTATTACTAATTTAGAGAAAAAGAAATCGCTATTTTTATACTTATAGAAAGTATTATACTTGAATTCTTCAAATCCGTATTTACTCCAAAAATCTTTAGGCAATTGATATAACTCAGTTCTAAATCCACGTTTAGGGTCTTTAATTTTATTTGTAACAACCACATCTAAATGATCAAGTTTGTCAATTAATACAGGGGAGTGTGTCGTCATAATTAATTGGTTATTATTACTATTTAAAACTCCTTTTGTAATTTGATTTAGAAATTCCTTTTGAGATTGCGGGTGCAAATTTGTTTCTGGCTCTTCAATACCAAATAAAATATTATTATTATTAAGACTTGAATAATAGTTATATAAAGCAATAATCATTAAACTTTGTATTCCACTTCCACATTCTGAAATTGGAAAAATATTTCCTTTTTCATTTATAGAAATTTGAAGGTCATCAATTAGCAATTTATAGTCAATTATTTTTGTAAAATCTATCTCTATTTCAAAATTTCTATTGTGTAAATATTTGTCAGCTATATCACCTGCTACTTTTGTTAAAGCATTTTTGATTAAATATTCTTTTGCATCAATGACTTTGGGTGTCAATGTGTCTCTTTTTTTTTGTATTTTTAAATAAGCATCTATTACCTGTTTTAAAATTGTTTTTTCTGAAGTAACAATTTGATTATGATCTCTATTTAATGGTATTAAAACATATTGAAAATCTTTTTTAATCTCTTGAATTAATATGTCATCAGTTTCTATATATTTTGCACCCTTTTTGTAATTATATTTAATTTTAGTACCATTTGAGTAGTAGACTGCTTGTAATGAAAGTGTTTTGTCTTTATTTAATTTTGAATTGTATAATGATTTTGATGGTAAATTATTAAATGTTATTTCAATTTTTGCAACACTTTTCACTGAATATTGATGTGTTCCAGAAATAAAATTTTGTTTTTCTTCTTCAAAGTTGAAATAACTATTTAATGCTTTTAAAATTGCTGATTTCCCAGAATTATTTGCACCGACTATACAAAGAATATCACTTATATAAAATTCCCCTTTTAAAATAGACCTGAAATTATTAATAGTTATTTTCTCGATTTTCATTTGCTTAATTTTATGTTGTAATATGACGAATTTTAAAATTATTCATTTGTGCATATTTTCTATTAAGTAATAATACCTAATTATATAGAATACCCCCCCCCATCTAATATTGATTAGATATGATTTTTTATTGATTTACTCCACCTTTCAAATTGCGCAATTTAGTGCGTACTAAACATTAACTGCATGATTATCAATACAAAAGGTTCTATAATTAGTGTGGTCCACACTAATTCCTCTATTTCCCTCCCTTCATAACTTCCCCAGGAGATAACAACCTCGCATGATCTAACAGTTCCACAATCGCCATAGTTTTGCGTGTCTTTAGATCACTCAGCCCTTTTATAATGGAGTAGGAGTCTTTTAATAAGTAAAACACATTCGTAGTAAGGTTTAGAGATTTGGGCTTATTGTATAGTGAAGGCGATATTTGAGTTTGAAACAAAGCATCTATCTCAGTAAAACTTTCTACATGTGCTGCTATTAATTTGTTAATTGCCAAATTCAAACTTGGATTCTTTTGATCATAACACCAAGCATCTAGTTGTTTAAATACTTTAGGGCTATTTTTTGTGATAAGTTTACTACTTAGTTGATATACAAATCCATCTACCTTCCAGCGCATGGTATTGTATAGCGCAAGTGCACTATCCTTTTTTGCTGGATTGGTTTCATTTTTGATTTGAGTGATTAAATACAATTCGGTACTGTATTTAATTTCAATGAGCCTACTTATAAGGCCTTGTTGGGGCTGCGCTTGCGCAGCCCCACAGTTCAATACCAGTATCATTACCAAGCCTGTCATTATTTTTTTTCGTTGACCTGCGTTTAAATTTATTTTCATAAGTAGGATTTAAATGTTTAATTAATTTTTTAGTTAATTAAGATGAAAAGAATTTCTCCGTCCTTAACAACCCCTCGCTTTGTGGATTTTGATCATAGTCATTCTCCATTAAATCGATGTTCACGTATTTTACAATGTCCTGCATACTTGCATCCTGCCCGTATTGGCTTAGGTTCTTAATTAAGTAATGGGTAAACGCGCCATTGAACCGGTTATTTATATAAGCGTCGGCACTTAACTGATGCGAAGCACAACCACTTAATAATGCACCATGTAAGGGGATGGGTTCGGCACTTAAGCTTGCGGCTGGAATAGTGACTCCTTGTTCTGGTTCATGATTGAATCTTCTGAACCTGGTATCGGGAGTAAAATGTTGCTTTCTGGACAGGTCCTCCGAGTGGCAACTATCCGATATCCATACAAAATGCACGCCCTTGGGGATGGTAGCAAAGATTTTGGCAAATTCCTTATCTGTAATGGCTGTTTGGTTGGCATCCGCATCATTAAAGTCATAAGGGCAGATAATCTCATCCAATCCGTCTTTTTCAAATGCATGTCCTTTGCTGGGCAACTGTGCGCCATGGCCACTATAATGAAACAAGATTTGATCTCCAGCATTGGCTCCCAAGAGTAACCAATTTAAATGATCTAAAATACCTTTTTTAGTAGCCCTACTATCGGTGAGTGTTTTGATGTTTTCTTTTGTATAAACTTTGTTTTTTGTTGTAATAAAATATTCCATATCTACAATATCATTAATGCATCCCCTTAAATTATTATTGAGATTTGGGTAGGCATTGATCCCTACAAGTAGTGCTTTGTTATTCATACATAAATGGTTTGGTTAATTAAATCTAGTATTAAAATAGGCTTTACCAAATTTTAATTTTATATTTATGAAGGTGGATGAAATGCTTATATAGAAAGGATTCTAGGCGATTGTTGCAAACAAGTACTACGCTTGATGCACTACTTTTTTCTCATTGAAAATATTCTAAAAAATAATTTATGATACAAACTAGTCGCATGCCTTTATTTAAGAGTTTATTGCTTTTTTGCATTGCTTTTGTTTTATTTTTTACTACGGCACCTATTGGTTTTTTGTATGCAGTGATACGTCAAAGCATGGTTAAAAGAGTCCACTCCTTATCTGTGTATTTTTTAGAATTGGCATTGGCTTTAGACAATGCGGGCAATGTACTCATGCAGCATGTGTTAAACGATGCGCTTTTAATTCAAAATCAAAACACTTATTTGTTTGGGAACAAGATGGAAACCATTAGCAGCGTCATTGGTAAAAACCTAGTCACCCGTACCCTTAGCCCAACCGGACTTTTGTTAAATACCTTTTTACATTGGATAGATAAAGACCATTCCTTGAACTCTATTAATTATGAGGTAAAGCTTTGGAAGGCAAAACAGGCTGCAAATAACCTCTAAAAGCTTGATTATCAATAAACTTATAATAATTAATCATTATTTTGTATTGGTTACACGCATTTTGAACCCTTTTGCCCCCTAACTTTACATAAGATTAACTAGATTTAATTCACCGCTTCAAACCCACCCCCCTAAGATTTGATTGAACACAAAACAAGTATGTTTAAGATTAACAATTTTAGCATTGTACCTAAGTATGTAATTTTTTTATTAGACTTAGGCGCTACAGTGACTGCGTTATTCATTGCAATTTTGATTCAACAAAATGTGTCGCTAGCTGCTACTAATTGGTCGCATGTATTGAATGCCAC
>Ga0208597_1000035_pt1 | contig 43579 bp, 40 predicted proteins | sample LakMenEpi05May12_FD_150673 | JGI IMG/M metagenome (GOLD analysis project Ga0208597, IMG submission 150673) | Freshwater microbial communities from Lake Mendota, WI - 05MAY2012 deep hole epilimnion (SPAdes) | ecosystem: Environmental > Aquatic > Freshwater > Lake > Epilimnion/Euphotic zone ...
ACAATATGGTTAGAATAAGGTCCGCCAAAGCTTACGACTGTTGAACATCCATTTTGGATTGCAGCCGCAATATAAAAACGAAGCTTATAGAATTTATTACCACTTACAATTGGATGCAAGCTGTCCAGTCTTAATAGATCCACTTTTTGGGAGCGACTAAAGGATGATATGGATTGAATAGAGGGCTTGATATGCAAAATTTTATATTTAAGATAAATCAACTAATTTTGACCACCTTAATGGATTGTGAAATTACAATTAAATAAAGAAAAATGAGTGCACCGACTTTAGTGATATTAGCAGCAGGGATGGCAAGTAGATATGGCAGCATGAAACAAACCGAGGGATTCGGTCCAAGTGGAGAAACAATTATGGAGTATTCGATTTACGATGCCATAAGAGCGGGTTTCGGTAAAGTGGTATTCATTATTAGAGCAGACTTTGCAGAAGCATTTAAGGCTGTCTTAGAACCAAAATTAAAAGGCAAGATTGAGATTGCATATGTATACCAATCATTAGATCAATTTACAGAAGGCTTTTCTGTTCCTCAAGAAAGATCAAAGCCTTGGGGTACGGCGCATGCATTACTATGCACAAAGGGTGTGGTGAATGAGCCATTTGCGGTGATCAATGCAGACGATTACTACGGACAAGAAGCATTTGTTCAAGCGTATACTTTTTTAACAACGGCTTGTTCTGAAAAAGAATATTGCATACTAGGGTATGAACTTTCGAACACCTTAAGTGAGAATGGCACTGTGAGCAGGGGCGTATGTAATTTGGATGCGGCAGGTTATTTAACTGCAATTAATGAGCGTACAAAAATTTATAGAAAAGACGGAGATGGAATTGTATTTGAAGAGGAGGGTGTTGAAACGCCGCTTCAAGAAGACACAAGAGTGAGCATGAACTTTATGTGTTTTGCGCCAGGCTTTATTGACTTATGTGCATCTGAATTCAAACTATTCTTAGAAAGAGAAGGACAGGCTTTAAAGTCTGAATTTTATATTCCTTTTGTAGCAGGAAGGTTCAAGGCATTGAACTTAGGGGCTGTGAAAGTGATTCCTACCAACGCAAAATGGTTTGGTGTAACGTATAAGGAAGATGCGCCAGGAGTGAAAGCGAGTATTGATGCTTTGGTGGATGCGAAGGTTTATCCTACGAATCTTTGGAGTAATTAATTACTACTTTGAATAATTACTTTCTTGTAAAAAATTCTTGTAATTTCTTCTTAAAAAATTTTCTGGACTAGTCGAAAGCGCGAACGCTGTAGATGTAATTCTTGAAGTTGTTGATCTGTGCTTTACGATTCTTAGATCCCTTTACTTTTTGTTTGTTCAATTTTACATTCAGGTCTTTGGTTAATTCATTGGCCTCTAATAGTTCAACCAAATCAAATAGTTTATCAGACTTAATTGCAAACGCAACACCTTCGGCTTGTTTTTGACGACTGCTCATGATACCAATCAATTCGTTCTTGTCATTGAAAACAGGTGCGCCAGAATAACCAGGGTTGGCACTAATCTGAATTTGATAGGTATTGCTATCTCCGTTGAATCCGGTTTGAGCACTTAAGTAACCTCTGCCGTATACAATGTCGTTGTCATTTCTTGGGAAACCTAAAGTAAAAATATCTTCACCTAAATCACTTGATTTTTTACGAATGGTGAAAGGCAATGCCTTAGCTTGTTTGTAATCTTCGTCTTCTATTTTCAATAAAGCTAAATCCGATTTTTTATTACTGTACACAATGGTTGCCTTAAATTCTTGACCTAAGCTATTCACCACAATTGCACCTTCTCCTTTTAAGACATGGGCATTGGTAATGACAAAGCCCTTGGTGTCAATTAAGAAGCCAGAGCCTCCGCTAATTAATTTTGAATTTTCTGGAACCTTGGTCTTTACCTCATTTAATATATGGCCTTGTACCTTTTGATTTCGTTCAATCTTTTCAACGGCCTTGCTTAATTCTAAAATCTGATTTCCATTAATACTTGGGAAAAAGAAAAGCACCATGGCAGAAGTAAATAAAGCAATAAATCCTCCTACAGAAGCTGCGATGGCAGTCACTTTCTTATACTTGCTCCAAAGTTGAATTACTTTGAAAGAGGTAGATTGTTCTGCTGCAGGTGCCCAAGTGCCAGCGTCTAACAATTGGTTAAATACTTGCTTATTTAATGCGGAGAAATTTTTACGATTGACATACATTTCCATTTCTCTTAAGAACATAGCATGTTCAATCACCATTTGATCAATCTCAGGCGTAGTTTTACGGATAGCCTCAAATTGAGTACGTTCCTCAACAGACATCTGGTCTGTTAAATAGCGTTCTATCGTTTCCTGCAATTGAATGTCTTCCATATTGTTATTCTCCTATATTGTATTGCGCAAAAAATAGTTTCTTTAAGCGCATTAAACATTTATATTTTTGGTTCTTGGCATTGTCTGCATTGGTATATCCAAACTGACTTGCTAGTTCCTGCATTCCTTTTTTATTTAAATAGTATCCTTCTAACAAACTTTTACATGGTTCTCCAAGGCTGTTCAAGGATCGGTCCATGATCGCAAAAGCGGCATCTTTTTTCTCAAATCGGTCTAGATCTTGTTCGACAGAGACTGTTTCTTCTTGAGCGCTGAGTGGGGCACTATATTTTCCCATTTGTTGCAGCCTTTTTAGCCAAAGGTTTTTACAGATAGAGAATAGATAGGTTTTAATTTGACAGGTCAATGCAAAATGGTCTAATTGTACTTTTTCGTACAAAGTGATCATCGCTTCCTGAAAAATATCCCTTGCGTCATCAAAAGAGCCATTGTTATTGGTAACAAAGTGCTGAATCATACCAAAATGACTTTTATAGAGGGCTTCCACCGCTCTGGAGTCATTTTCTGCTAACCCTTTTAAGAGGGCTTGTTCGTTGAGTTCAGCTTTCAAGAGATTAATACGATTAGGGTACAAAAGTAACCCAACTAGGGTAAAAATGACCTGATTTTAAATTTTTTACAAAAATGAGGTTACCTTTTTTCAGTTGGGGTATTAAGAGTATCATTTAAACATTAAACTCATTCTAATGAAAAAAGTATTCGCAATCTTCGCTATCGCTGCTTTAACTGCATGTGGTGCTGCTTCTTCTGACGCTACAAATGATTCTGCAACTGCAAATGTAGATTCACCAGTTGTTGCTGTTGATTCTCCTGCTATGCAAATGGATTCACCAGCTGTTGCTGTTGATTCTCCTTCTACAAAGTAGTAGTCGATCAAAATCGAACTATTGTCCTCCAGTAATGGAGATCAATCATAAAGGCACTTTGTTTTACATAGTGCCTTTTTTGTATTTCAGCGTCAAGGTTTCTGCACTTAAGGATCTTACGAATACTTGTTAGTAAAATGTAAAAAACTTTGTTGTTTTAGCCTATTTTAGGGACTTTTAGCCTATCTTTGTCCCACGATGAAAGCAAATAGCAACTGGTTTTACTTTTTCTTTTATTTCTACTTTAACCAAAGTAGCCGGGTAGTATTTGTAAAAGCATAAACGAAATAACTAAATATACCATCCCGGCTCAAAAAGCCGGGATTTTTTATTAAATCAACTGAATCAAGCAATAGAAACGCTTAAAAGATGCATAAAAAAGTGACGATACAAGGATACGAGGGTAGTTTTCACCAGGTAGCTGCAAGACAGTTCTTTGGTAAAAATGTGACTGTGATTCCTTGCGCTACTTTCAGAGAAGTGGTTCAAATTGGGGAAGATGCAAAACAATCCGATGGTGGGGTCATGGCGATTGAAAATTCCATCGCAGGTAGCATCCTACCAAACTATAATTTGTTACAAAAGAGCAAATTACAAGTAATAGGCGAAGTGTTTTTATCGATTAGTCAAAACCTATTGGTGTATCCGGGTGTAAAATTAGAGGAGATCAAAGAAGTGCATAGTCACCCAATGGCCATCCTTCAATGTTTGGATTATTTGGAAAACCAAGATTGGAAGTTGGTAGAGACAGATGATACCGCTTTGAGCGCAAAGCATTTGCGTGAACGTAAAAGCAAACATACTGCAGCGATTGCAAGTAAGTTCGCTGCTCAGTTATATGATTTAGATGTGATTGGACCAGATATCCACACTTTAAAAAACAATATCACGCGTTTTTTAATCATGGTGCCTGCAAAACAAAAAGTGGAAGTAGAAGATGCAGATAAAGCGTCTATCTATTTTCAGACAGACCACTCTAAAGGGATCTTGTCCAAGGTATTGGCAAAGATCGCTCAGGGTGGTGCTAATTTAAGCAAGTTACAAAGTATGCCTATACCGGGTAGTACTTTCAAATATGGTTTTTATGCAGACATTGAGTTTGAGCAAAAAAAACAATTGGATAAATTATTGGCAGAATTAAAATTAATGACCAAGAATTTTAAATTATTTGGATTGTATAAAAAAGGTAAAGTAGTAAAAGGATAAGTATGAATTGGACGGTAGCAAAAAGATTGGAAGGGATTGGAGAATATTATTTTTCAACCAAATTGCGCGAAGTTGATGAACTCAACAAAGCAGGCAAGCAAATTATCAATTTAGGTATTGGTAGTCCAGACTTGCCACCGCATCCAGATGTAGTGAAGGTATTACAAGATGAGGCAAGCAAAGACAATCAGCATGCTTACCAATCTTACAAAGGCGTTCTGGTTTTAAGAGAAGCCATCGCCGCTTGGTATCAAAAATATTTTAAAGTAGAAGGGATTAATCCTGCTACAGAAATATTACCTCTATTAGGAAGTAAAGAAGGGATCATGCATATCTGCATGACCTATTTAAATGAAGGAGATCAGGTGTTAATCCCTAATCCTGGTTATCCTACTTATACAAGTGCAGTTAAAATAGCGGGTGGCACTCCGCTTTATTATGAGCTAACTGCCGAAAACAGTTGGGCGCCTGACTTTGAAAATTTAGAAAAATCAGATTTATCAAAAGTCAAGTTGATGTGGGTGAACTATCCACATATGCCAACAGGACAAAGTCCAACCAAAGCGCTTTTTGAGCAATTGGTTGCCTTTGGGAAGAAGCATCAAATATTGATTTGTCATGACAATCCTTATGCGTTTACCTTAAACAATCAACCCGAAAGTTTATTGTCTATTGAGGATGCAAAAGAGGTGGTGATCGAATTAAACTCTCTGAGTAAAAGCCAAAACATGGCAGGGTGGAGAGTCGGCATGTTAATTGCTGCCGAAGACAGAATCAATGAAATACTTAGGTTTAAATCCAATATGGACAGTGGTATGTTTTTACCAGTCCAACTAGCAGCTGCAAAAGCATTAAGTCTAGACGAAAGTTGGTATGAATCCGTGAATAAAATATATACCGCACGTCGCGAAAAAGTATTCGAATTATTAGATGTTTTAAAATGTGCTTATTCAAAACAACAAGTTGGAATGTTTGTTTGGGCAAAAATTCCAGCCACATTCAAAGACGGTTATGCGTTGAGTGATAAAATGCTTTACGAAGCCAATGTATTTATCACACCAGGAGGCATTTTTGGTTCTGCTGGTAACGATTATATCCGTGTGAGTTTGTGTGGGTCATTAGAAAAATTTAGTGAAGCAATTAAAAGAATTGAATCATGCGTTTAACTGTGATTGGTATCGGATTAATTGGTGGCTCGATTGCCATGACCCTAAAGCAAAAAGGCTTTGTGGATCATGTGATTGGAGTAGACAATAATCCTATGCACCAAGACCAAGCATTGCAATTGGGTATTGTAGACGAGATGATGTCTTTAGAAGAAGCCATTGTATCGGCTGACCTAATTGTGATTGCAACGCCAGTGAATATTGCAGAAAAATTGCTTTCAACTATTTTAGATTTAATTGACAAGCAGGTTGTGTTTGATGTAGGGTCTACTAAGGAAAGTATTGTACAAATCGCGAACGGGCATTCCAATAGAGGAAGGTTTGTTCCGACCCACCCCATGTGGGGAACCGAATTTAGTGGTCCAGAAGCGGCTCAACAAGATGCATTTAAAGAAAAGGCAACTGTGATTTGTAATAAAGAACAAATTGACGAAGATGCTTTGACATTAGTAAAGCAAGTGTATGAGCAATTAGGGATGCATATAGTATACATGGATGCAATGAAGCACGACATCCATGTGGCTTACGTAAGCCATATATCGCATATTACTTCTTTCGCATTGGCGAATACCGTGTTAGAGAAGGAGAAAGAGTCTGATGCTATTTTTGAATTAGCGAGTGGTGGTTTTGAAAGCACAGTGCGTTTGGCAAAGTCCAATGCTGCAATGTGGGTTCCCATCTTTATGCAGAATAAGGAAAATGTGTTGGATGTGCTAAATGAGCATATCAGTCAATTGAAAAAGTTCAAGTCATGTCTTGAGAAAGAGAATAGTGACTACTTATCTGATTTGATTGAAAATGCAAATGGTATTAAAAGAATTTTAAAATAAATTCTTAATCAAAGAAAATTAAAAAATTAAAAATGAAGAAGACAGAAGAGATGAATACAACGAATGAATTAATTGAAGCAGTAAAGACTAAAAAAACTTTTGCTGAATTAGGCGTAAACGAACAATTGGTAAAATCAGTGACTGAATTAGGCTATACACATGCCACAGAAATTCAGGAGCGATCAATTCCGGTATTAATTAGCGGAACAAAAGATTTTATTGGATTGGCACAAACAGGTACTGGTAAAACAGCAGCATTTGGTTTGCCATTGATTCAATTAATCAAAACGGCTGACAAACATCCACAAGCTTTGGTAGTTTGTCCTACACGTGAATTGTGTATGCAAATAGTCAATGAAATTAACTTATTTAAAAAGCACGTTTCAGGTGTTCAAGTTTTAGCAGTATACGGTGGTACATCCATTGGTATGCAAATTAGAGATTTGAAAAGAGGGGTACAAATTATTGTAGCTACACCAGGTCGTTTGATTGACTTGATCGAAAGAAAAGCAATCAATTTAGAGCAAATTGAATATGTGGTGTTGGATGAGGCAGACGAAATGTTGAACATGGGATTCCAAGAAGACATTGAGTTTATCTTAAAGAACACTCCAAACAGAGAAAGTATTTGGTTGTTTAGTGCAACGATGCCAACTGAAATTAAAAAAGTAAGTAAGCGTTACATGAAAGAGCCGGTGGAAGTAACCATTGGTAAAGTGAATGCAACCAATAAAAGTATCGATCACCAATATTATGTGACCTCGGCGCAGTATCGTTATGAAACTTTAAAAAGAATCATCGATTTTAACCCAGGGATTTATGGTATCATCTTTACCCGAACTAAAGCAGATGCACAAGATGTTTCGGCTCGTTTAACAAGAGAAGGGTATGATATTGATGCTATCCATGGTGACTTAACACAACAACAACGTGATAGAGTGATGGGCCAGTTTAGAGACAAAACATTGCAATTGTTAATTGCAACCGATGTGGCTGCTCGTGGTATTGATGTAAAAGGCATTACGCACGTAATTAACTATGAATTACCAGATGATGTAGAAGTCTATACACACCGAAGTGGTCGTACTGGTCGTGCTGGTAGCCAAGGTATTTGTATTTCTATTGTGCATGCAAGAGAGTCTTACAGATTACGTCAAATTGAGAATATCAATAAAAGTACTTTTCATAAATTAGATATCCCTAGTGGTAAAGATGTTTGTAGAAAACAATTCTTCCATGTGATGGATAAGTTAATGTCTACCGACGTGAGTCATGGTGATTATGAAACTTATGTTCCAATGTTAGCAGAGAAATTTGCAGACATGTCTAAAGAAGAAATTTTGAAGCGCGTTGCTGCTTTGGAGTTTAATCGTTTCTTAGCCTATTATGAAAATGCGGCAGATTTAAATATCCGCGCAGCTGAAAAAGGCCGTCGTGATGTTGGTGGCATGCAGGATCGTAATAGAGAAAGAGGACGTAACGAATTCTCGGATCGCAGAAGCGGAGGAGACAGAATGAATAATGACAGTAGAGGTGGTGGAGATCGCGGCGCAGATCGCGGAGATAGAGGCGGTCGTAGCCAATCAAGAGGGACTGCAGGTGCAACTCGTTTATTCGTGAATTTAGGAACCAAGGATGGTTTTTATAAAGCGAGTTTCTTGCAATTCATTTTAGACATGAGTGATTTAAAGAAAGAGGTTTTAGGAAGAATTGATATGAGAGACATGAACAGTTGGATCGAAATTGAAGCAAGTTCTGCAAAGAAAATGATCAGTGCTTTAGATGGTAAAAACTATAAGGGTCGTCGTATTCGTATGAATGATGCAGATAGTGGTGGTCAAAGAGGCAGCAACGAAGGATAGTTATAACAACATCTTAAAAATTAAAATTGGTTAACATGGGGATTTTATTACAAAAAGCACCATTGATTATTTCAGGTCCTTGCAGTGCAGAAACCGAAGATCAAGTCATGCAAACAGCTATTCGATTGGCTGCTACAGGCAGGGTCGACATTATGCGTGCAGGTATCTGGAAACCAAGGACAAGGCCTGGTAGCTTCGAAGGGATTGGTACTAAAGGGTTGCCTTGGTTGCAACAAGCAAAAAAGGAAACAGGATTACCGGTTGCAGTAGAAGTGGCCACTGGTAAACAAGTAGAAGATGCCTTGCATTTTGGTGTGGATGTACTTTGGATTGGTGCAAGAACCACTGTGAATCCTTTTAGTGTGCAAGAAATTGCGGATGCTTTAAGAGGAGTCAAAGTGCCTGTGTTAATTAAAAATCCATTGAATCCAGATCTTGAATTATGGGTGGGTGGTATGGAACGTATTGCCAAAGCAGGTATCGAAGAGCTTGGACTCATCCACAGAGGATTTAGTTCTTATGGCAATACCGAATACCGCAATGCACCTATGTGGCATCTAGCCATTGAGATGAAGCGTCGTTATCCAGGTATTCCAATGATCAATGACCCGTCTCATATTTGTGGTCGTCGTGATATTCTACAAGAAGTAGCACAACAAGCAATTGACTTAGACTTTGATGGTTTAATCATTGAATCACATATTGATCCAGACAATGCTTGGAGTGATGCGAAACAACAAATTACACCCGAAGTCTTAAAGGAGCTATTGGAAGCGATTCGTTGGAGAAAAGAAAATATTGCTTCCGAAGAATTTCATATGGCATTGGAAAAACTGCGTCAACAAATCAATCAATTAGATGATGAATTGTTACAAGTATTATCTACACGTATGAAAGTGGCACAAAAAATTGGAGAATATAAAAAGAACAACGACATCACCATCCTTCAGACCAACCGTTGGAACGAAATTTTAGAAAGAGCAGTTGCGAAGGGGAATGTTTTGGGATTGAGCGATGACTTTATCACTAAATACATGGATGCGGTGCATATGGAAAGTATACAACAACAAAATAAAATTATGAATAGCTAAAATTGCTTGGACCTTCCAGCAATTTTAGTGATTATAAATGGACTTGAATGAAAAATTGGAAAGTAAAATTCTTAAGCAGCACAGTTGAATTTGTGTTAGATGGCAAATTTGCAACAATTGGTAAAATGGTTGACAAATCAAATGCTATTTATATTACAGACGAGAATGTGTATGCCTTGCATCAGCAACAATTCAAAGGGAAGCCTACCATTGTGATGCCTGCTGGAGAAGCACACAAACAACAAGCAACAGTCGATTTTATAATTGAAGCATTGTTAAACTTTGGCGCCAATAGACAATCCGTATTGATTGGCGTTGGAGGAGGAGTCGTAACAGATATGGTAGGCTATGTGGCTGGCATATTTATGCGTGGCGTTCAATTTGGTTTTGTTCCTACTACTTTACTAGCGATGGTGGACGCTTCGATTGGTGGAAAAAACGGTATCGATGTGGGAGTATATAAAAACATGGTGGGCTTGATTCGTCAGCCAGCTTTTATTGTATATGACCACAGTTTCTTAAATACATTACCAAGCTACCAATGGGAAAACGGTTTTGCAGAAATCATCAAACATGCGGCTATCAAAGATGCAAAAATGTTGCAGGAATTAAATCAAAATGATTTACCCTTCTATCAAAAGAATAAAAAAGCTTTGGCTGCATTGATTCAAAAAAATGTAGAAATAAAAGTGAAAGTGGTGCAGAAAGATGAGCTTGAACAAGGAGATCGTAAGTTGTTAAATTTTGGACATACTTTAGGGCACGCGATTGAAAATGAACATGCTTTATTACATGGGCATGCAATTAGTGTTGGGATGGTCTATGCGGCTAAAATTTCACAAGTATTATTAGGCTTCACTGGAACTGGTTTACTAGTAGAGACCCTAAAAAAATATGGCTTGCCTACTGCCATGCATTTTGATATTGATGCAGCAATGGAAGTCATGCAAAAAGATAAAAAGAAAGCCAATGCTGGTATGCAATATGTGCTTTTAAGTAAAATTGGCAAGGGTGTTTATGAAACTATCCCAATGAAAACTTTACAAAAACTGATTAAACTCTATTCTTAAAATGCGCGCAACAGTTCATCCAAATAGTATAAAAGGGGAGCAGGTTGCACCAGCTAGTAAAAGTAGCATGCAAAGGGCATGTGCTGCCGCATTAATACATAGAGGTACCACCACAATTCTGAATCCTGGACATTCCAATGATGATCTTGCAGCTTTGGATGTGATACAAAAATTAGGGGCTGTTGTTCAAATAGAACAATCCTCAAATGAAAAATACAATCCAACTTCTATCACAGTGCATTCAGATGGGGTGAAGCCAATTGGTACAAATATGAATTGTGGCGAAAGTGGATTAGGTATTCGAATGTTTACACCCATCGCGGCATTAAGTGATCAAACCATCACTATCAAAGGGGAGGGTAGTTTATTAAAAAGACCGATGCATTTTTTTGATACTATTTTTCCAAAACTTGGAATTGAAATTGAATCCAAAGATGGCTATCTACCTATCCAAATCAAAGGTCCTCTAAAGCCTGCAAATATTGAGGTAGATGGCTCTTTAAGTTCTCAGTTTTTAACTGGGTTGTTAATGGCTTACGCTGCTTCAGATGCAACAAACGCAGTCATTCAAGTAAAAGATTTAAAAAGTAAACCTTATATAGATTTAACATTGGCTGTTTTAAATGCATTTGGATGGAATGTACAACATCAACAATATGAGCGGTTTGAATTTCTTGCACATCCGCCTTTACCAGCACATATAAATTATACAGTAGAAGGCGATTGGAGTGGTGCAGCTTTTTTATTAGTAGCAGGTGCCATTGCAGGTCCTATCACTGTAAAAGGTTTGCAATTGAACTCTATGCAGGCGGATAAAGCAGTGATGCAAGCATTAAAAGCTGCTGGCGCATCCATCAAAATAAACGAAGATGAAATATTTATTGGTCCCGCAAAAGATAGTGCTGAAATGGATACTCAACTAAAAGCATTTGAATTTGATGCAACAGATTGCCCTGATTTATTTCCTCCTTTAGTGGCGCTTGCGGCGTTATGCAATGGTGTCACAACCCTTCATGGGGTAAGCCGTTTAGCACATAAGGAAAGTGACAGAGGCCTCACACTACAAACTGAATTTGCAAAATTGGGTATCCGAATAGATTTAAATCAGGATACAATGTTGATTTATGGAGGCACTGGCATCCATGGCGCAGAAGTATTTTCCCAACACGATCACCGCATTGCGATGGCTTGTGGCATTGCCGCATTGTCTGCTGATGCACCAATTACCATCACTGATGCAGAAGCGGTAAATAAGTCCTACACCGATTTCTTTTTAGATTTGCAGCAGCTTGGAGTGAAAGTTGATTTAAATTAAATTGCTTAACTTGTATTCACTATAAAAGTACATTCATGAATAGTTTTGGTACCTTATTTAAAGTTCAAATTTTTGGCGAATCACATGGTGACTGTGTGGGCGTTTTAATTGACGGATGCCCAGCAGGATTGCCTTTACAGCAGTCTCATTTTGTGGAGGATATGGAACGAAGAAAAGGAGGTAAACAAAAAGGTACAACACCTAGACAAGAGGATGACATTCCTTTTTTTAAGACAGGTGTTTTTAATGATACCACCACTGGCGCGCCACTCATGTTATTGTTTGAAAATAACAATACAAGAAGTGGTGATTATGAAAAACAAAGAGCCGTTCCAAGACCTGGTCATGCTGATTTTACGGCGCATCAAAAATTTGGTGGCTTTGAAGATTATAGAGGCGGCGGACATTTTAGTGGCAGGTTAACAGCAGGTTTGGTGGGTGCAGGTGTGGTCGCAAAAAAAATATTAAAAGGGATTGAGATTCAAGCATCGATCTTAAGTATTGGTGGGGAAGCAGATTTAGAAAAAGGCCTGCAAAATGCGATTGATCAAAAAGACAGTGTGGGTGGCATAGTAGAGTGTGTGGTGAAAGGCTTACCAATAGGACTAGGAGAACATTTTTTTAATTCTGTGGAGTCTTTAATTAGCCATGCAGTGTTTGCAATCCCGGCAATCAGAGGCATTGAATTTGGAACAGGATTTGCGGCTGCAAAAATGTTTGGTGTAGAACATAACGATGCCATTATGGATGCATCAGGTAAAACAAAAACCAATCACGCAGGTGGTGTGGTAGGTGGATATACCAATGGCAATGAACTCGTGTTTAGAATTGCGGTGAAACCCACTTCTTCTACACCTAAGTTGCAACACACATTAAATTGGGAAACCAATGTTCAGGAAGATTTTTCGGTAAAAGGCAGGCATGATTTATGCATTGCTTTAAGAGTACCCGTAGTACTTGAAGCGGTAACGGCGATAGTGATAGCAGATTTAATGCTGATTGATCAACGTGTACCAAGAATTATTAAATAATTTAAATTAGAAAAAAATGGAAAGCGAATTTATATATCATGTGACTACAAGCAAAGAATGGGAGGAGGCACAAGTAAAACAAAGCTATTTACCTGTCGATTTTATAAAAGATGGGTTCATACATTGTTCAATCGAAAGACAAATAGAAGGGGTGCTCGAGCGTTTTTATCAAGGACAAACCGGTTTGGTGAAGTTGAAGATAGAAAAGGCCAAAGTACAAAGACCCGTTTTATTTGAATTGGCAGATGACTTGAATGAATTGTTCCCGCATATCTATGGCCCATTGAATTTAGACAGCGTGGTTGAAGTGATACCAATTTAAGTAGATGGTTTTTTAAAACGAAGACTTATGAAAAAATACATATTGCTGTCAATCGTTTATGCTAATTTAATTTTGTTTAGCAGCCCTATTTATGCACAGCAGGTATACACAAATACACTGACTACAAAAAACTATTTAGATAGTGCTAATATCAAACGATATAAAAATAAAATTGATACCAATCGAATCAAGATTGAAGTCAATCGCATCATAGGCATTTCGAGTTTTTATAGTACTAATTTAAATGGCACAGAAACATCCACAGGTGAGCGATTTTACAACAATAAGTACACCGCAGCTTGTAATTTATTCAAATTGAATACCATTGTTAGGGTCACCAATTTAAGGAATGGGAAGACTGTTCTGGTAAGGATCAATGACCATATGCACCCCAATATGTTATCAAAGGGGAGGGTGATAGACTTAAGTCAATCTGCAGCTAAACAGTTGGTTTTCAAATCAAAAGGGCTTGTAAAAGTCATGGTAGATGCCATTGGGTATTCCAAAAAGAACCCAAAATCGGATGAAAAATAGATGTTTAAAAAATTTCAATAATTCATCTTTTAGGCCTAAATTTGTGAGACATTTAACAAACAATTCATATGAAGAAATTACTATTTTCTTTAATCGCTTTGGGTCTAATTATTTCTGCTCAAGCTCAAACTAGCATGGGTGGCAAGAAAAAATCCATCGCTGTAAGATTCAATGCTTTAGATTTTGGAACTGGCGAGAAAGTACAAAATGGTTCAATAGGATCTGTCTTAAATTCTAAGCAATGGGGTCAATATGCATCTACAACAAAATCTTTTGGTGTAAACTACACAAGTCAATATACAGACCAAGTGGACATCTTCGCTAATTTTGATTTAGGAATTACACGTAAACCATTTTATGCTCCAAATGCATTGAGAAGATCAAATGAAGATCTTTTGACTTCAGTTGAGTCTGGCGTAAACATCAAGATGTTCAAAGGAGATTTTAGAGTAAACCCATATGTAACTGCAGGTTTAGGTGTTCGTAGTTTTGCATTCAGAGACTATAGTGCATACGCGCCAGTTGGTTTAGGATTACAGATTAAGACTTGCAAAGGTTCAAATTTGAACATTACAACAACTTACTCAACTAAGATGTCTAAGTCTTTTGTACCTTCTTACAACTATGGAGTTAGCTACAGCTTCTTATTGAACTAATTAATACTAATGTCAAAAAAAGTAATTGGGTTAACCTTTATTATATTTGCTTCATTGTTTAGCAATGCGCAAGATCAAAAAGTAAATAAAAATAAACCAGCTTCGATTGCTTTAAAAGCATCTATACTGAATTTTAAGAAAACCCCTCTAACAGAGGGGTTAACTGTTTCTACACCTGCTGTAGGGGTACAATTTTTTAAAGGGATAGCGCCGAAATTTGATGCAGTTGTGAATCTGGATTTTAGTTCATTAAAATATCCTTATTACGTTTCTTCAAAGCAGCCAAAAGCAACTACGAATGCAATATATGCTGCTATTGATACCCGTATTCATATCAAGTTGGCTACTGATGATAAATCGATTGTACCTTATGCTATTCTAGGACTTGGATTGGCAAAAGATGCGACCAATTTTACAGGGTATGCACCCATGGGTCTTGGTGTTCAATTTAAAGCCAAGCAAGGATCATTTTTACATGTATTCGGTACCCATAATGCAGAAGCGTCCAAGTTGACTAAAATGCATACGAATTTTGGTATTAGCTATTCTTTCCCATTAAAGTTAAAAGAGAAAAAAGCCATTGCATTGCCGATTGAATCAGTGCAAGCAGATCAAGACGATGACGGTGTCTCCAATGATAAAGATGATTGTCCAGAACGAAGTGGCTTATTAAAATACAAGGGTTGTCCAGTTCCTGACGAAGACGGGGATGGTATCAATGATGAAAATGATAAATGTCCAGATGCAGAAGGAACAGTTCAATACAGAGGCTGTCCAGTGCCGGATACTGATAAGGATGGGATTCCAGATGATCAAGACAAATGTCCAACTATTGCAGGACTAGCACGATACAATGGCTGTGCAATACCTGATACGGATAAAGATGGTATCAATGATGAACTTGATCAATGTCCTGCCATTGCAGGGGTAGCTGGTAACAATGGATGCGAGGATCTTCAACCTAAACTAAACAGCATTGCTGCTGCATTGAAATTTGAAATCGGTCAAGTAAATATTAATGCTAAGTCATTACAAGGGTTAGATTCATTGGTGCAAATCATGACGCTATATCCTAAAACCAGTTTAGTGATTACTGGACATACTGACAATACTGGTACAATTAAAATAAACAATCCTTTATCCTTATTAAGAGCTAAGAAAGTACAATCTTATTTAGTTAAAAAAGGCCTTGCTGAAAATAGAACAACCTTAATTGGAATGGCCGATGCCCAGCCTATTGCAAGCAATGCAACAAAAGAGGGTAGAACTCAAAATAGAAGAGCAGATTTGACTATAAAATATGAATAGCGCTTTCTAGTAATACCCCAAACTTATCTTGAACAGACTGAATGATTGCATCAGAAAAATCTAAAATGGTCTTTCCTTTTGTTGCACCATAATTTACGATCACCAAAACTTGGTCTTTATAACAACCAACCTGGTCTTTGGTAACACTTTTCCATCCGCAAGCTTCAATAAGCCAACCAGCAGCAATTTTATAAGTATGGTCGTCTATAGGATAGGCCATTATGGAAGGAAATTGAATAATGAGCTGATCATATTGCGTAGTAGTAATCATAGGGTTGTTAAAAAAATGACCTGCATTGCCTAGTTTTTTAGGATCTGGTAATTGCTTAGACCTTAAATAGATCACTGCATTCGCGATAGTTTCCACACTTGGATTGCGAATGCCTTTCTCGTGTAATACAGCTTTTATAGCCCCATAATCTGTTCTTAAAAAAGGTTGTTTTGATAATTTAAATTGAACAGCAGCAACGATGTATCGATTGGGTTCTTTTTTAAAAATACTTGTTCTGTAACCAAAAGCACAATCTTGTTTTGGTAAGCTTACCCAGGCATGCTTGATTGTATCAAATGCTTCTACACTAACAATATGTTCGCTTACTTCTACGCCATAAGCACTAATATTTTGAATGGGTGCAACACCGACCGAACCAGGAATCAAGCTCAGGTTCTCTAGGCCACCCCAGGACTTTTGCACACAATAACTTACAAAATGCGACCAGTTTTCGCCTGCCCCAACTTCAAGAAGCAGTTCTGAGGATGTTTCCTGTAATTTTTGGATGCCTGTGATTTCCATTTTAATCACCAATCCATTGAACTGCTGAGTAAATAAAATATTCGTACCTGATCCTAGTATTAAATAGGGTTGGTTGTTTTCATTCGCCCAACCAATTGCTTCGACTAAAGCTTCTTTTGTTGAAACAGTAGTGAAAAAACGAGTAATTTCTTCACAAGCAAAACTATGGTAGGGTTTTAAGATTATATTTTGTTGAAGCTTCATTTAGTTGGGGTCGATATCTATGATAATCTGAACAGACTTATATCTTGGATGTACTTCAATTAAACGAATAAAATGCAATAACTGTTTTTTGGCAATTTGTAATTGCTGTGGCTGTTTGGTTATTTTTACACAAAGCTCCCAAATATATTTATTTCTAATTCTATTAATAATAGGTTGAGCTGGCCCCATCACTGTTTTTTGTATCATTGGATCTAATGATTTTAAAAAGTGATTTGCAGCTTCTTCTGCAATATGATTTTCTTTATGTTTAAAAAGGATACTCATTAATCTACTAAAAGGAGGATAAGCAAAATGTTTTCTATTATTGATCTCAAATTCATAAAAAGCATGGTAGTCATGGCCTTTTACAAATTCAATCACAGGATGATTTGTCTGACTAAGTTGCACAATCACTTTACCTTGATCATTTTTTCGACCTGCTCTGCCACTCACTTGTTCCATCATTTGAAATGCCCTTTCATTGACTCTGTATTGATTGAAATTTAATAGGCTATCCGCATCTACAATGCCAACCAGGTCTACATGTTCAAAGTCTAGCCCTTTTACTACCATTTGAGTACCTACCAATACATCAATTGCTCTTTTTTCAAACTGTTGAATTAAATGATCATGTTCATTTTTACCTTTTACATTATCCAAGTCCATTCTTGCAATGCTGATATGTGGTAAAGCCAAAGCTAATTTTTCTTCAATTTGTTCGGTACCAAAACTCTTTTGTTTGAAACTTTGTTTGCCACATGCTTCACAGGTATGCACTACAGGGTAGGCTGCTCCGCAATAATGACAAGACAATAAATTTTTCCCTTTATGTAAAGTTAAACTGACATCACATTGCTTACAATGCGGTATCCAGCCACAGGTTTCACAAATTAAATAAGGGGCATAGCCTCTTTTATTTTGAAATAAAATGACTTGTTTGTTTTTTGCCACAGTGGCTCGTATTGCTTCTAATAATTCAGGGGTTAAAATGGCAGACTGGTCAGTTTGTTTTTTCGTATCTAGAATGAACATTTGTGGTAAGGCACCTTCACTAAATCTTTCTTTTAAGTGGTAGTAGCCAAACTTTTTTTGCAGTGCATTATAATAGGTTTCAACAGAAGGTGTCGCAGATCCCAATACCACTTTCGCGCCCAGCTGATTGGCATAATATATGGCGGTATCTCTGGCTTGATATCTTGGCGCAGGATCTTGTTGTTTATAAGAAGCATCATGCTCCTCATCTATTATGATTAAGGATAAATTTTTATAGGGTAGGAATAAAGCAGACCTCGCGCCTAATACAATCTTGATTTCGCCAGACTTTACTTTATTCCAAATTTCAACTCTTTCGTTAGGATTGAATTTAGAATGATAAATAGCAATTTTCCCTCCAAAATATTGTTTAAGCCTGCGAATCATTTGTGCAGTCAATGCAATTTCTGGCAGCATATACAATGCTTGTTGATTGGACTGAATGGCCTGCTCTATCAATGCTGCATATACCTGTGTCTTACCACTTCCGGTAATGCCATGTAGCAGATTGACCGAATGCGTTTTCATTTGTTCCACAATGGAATCATATGCCAGTTGTTGTGCTGCAGACAATTGATGCAAGTTCGCATTGCCCAAACTTGCATCCACAGCTAAGCGATCTATTTTTCTTTTCTCAACTACAAGAATCCCTTTATCAATTAATGCTTTTAATTGTGCATGTGTAGTGTCTGACTTTTCTAATAAAGCCTTTTGTTGCACATGCCCCGCTGTTTTTTGAAGATGCAAGAATGAAAGAAGGAGTGCTAATTGTTTAGGTGCCCTGGTCCAATCATTTAATAATTCCTCTAATGCAGCTTCACTATGATAATTGGGATGTAAATGCAGTAGATTTTCAACTTTGATGGTATACTTATCATGCATTGTTTCTTGAACAGAACAAATACCTTTTTGTATGAGTTTATTAATGACTGGATAAACCGATTTTTTATCTAATAACTTTTGTATTTCAACTAAGCTTAGTTGTTTTTTTATTTGCAATGCTTCTGAAACAATATATTCAGTATCACTTAAATGTTGACCATCTATATTGGCTTCTTCGTTTAAAATGAAGATGCTTTCACTTGATATTTTTAAGTGACTTGGTACAGCAGCTTGCATCACTTCCCCTTCCGTACACATATAATAACTAGCCATCCATTCCCAAAGTTGTAATTGGGCTGGATATACGATGGGCGCTTCATCTAGTACACCTAAAATTGGTTTAGGGTTGAATCCAACTGGTTTTTCGGTGAGGATCTGTTTAATAATTCCGGCATAACGCTTATTGGATCCCAGCATCACTTCTACTCGCATGCCAATCATTACGCCCTCGGCTAATTCAGCTGGAATGGCCCATGTATAGTTTTTTGGTAGGGCTAATGGTATGATGATTTCGGCGTACATATTGGGCTACAAAAATACATTAAGAAGCTGGATAGTGGCGATATCTTCTTAATCCATCATCCATCATTTGGTGCACTTGACCCTTCAAAATTTCAAGATCTTCTATTGTATAATTATCCACATAAACAGTAGGCAAATAGACGACGCGACAGATGCCTGGGCTGAGGGTAAAAATACCACTAAAGTGCATTCTGTCCACTGAATCAACCATTAAAACGGGTTGAATTGGCACCTGCATCTCAATAGCTAGTTTAAATGCCCCATTGTAAAAATCTTTCAATGGCTTTTCTTCGGTCATGCTAAATGTGCCTTCTGGAAATATAAATATTGAAATTTTTTGTTTCAAGGCTTCCTTTAAATTTTGAAGACTCTGTGCTCTTTTTTCAGGATTTGATCGATCCACCATAATCACGATATGTCTATAAAATAATCCGAAAAGTGGAATTTTAGAAGATTCAAATTTCCCCAATGGTTTGATTGGCTGATGCTTTAATTGGACGATAGGGGGGATGTCCATATACGAATTATGATTTCCAACAAAGACATGCGCTTGATTAAAATGATGGATACCCTCGTAAATTTCTTGATGGCGCATGCCTATGAATAGGTACAATGTTTTAGAAAAATAGCGCCCAATTTTATAGATGCCGACGGTTAAATATGTATCACCGAATGGCAGAATAAATAACATGGCAAATAGCGAGATGATTGTCAAGCAGGCAAAAATAAATAAAGCGTAAATGCAGTATAAAATCTGGAAAGGGCGAATGATTTTCTTCATGATAAGCACTAATATAATTAAAAAGCCCCGATTGAATTAAAAATCTATATCAAGTCAATGCGCATGGCATGCTCAATGGACGGAGCTTGGTTAAAATGACCCTTTGGGAAGATGCCAAATAAGGAACTTCCTGACCCACTCATACTGGCGTAAATTGCACCTAGTTGGTATAGTTGATCTTTGATTGCTGAAAGTGTAGGTTCGGCTTTAAATACGGGCGCTTCAAAATCATTGATCAAATAATTTTTCCAATCGGTGATTGGTTTTTCAATAATTGCTTGTATGCTTTCTGATTTTGTATGTGGATTCAGTTGTTGAAATGCCCATGCTGTAGCAATATGTACTCCTGGGTGTACCAGTAAAAATTGGTAATTAGATAAATCTAAATGGATAGGTGTTAAAATTTCACCTCTTCCTGTGGCATGACATGCTTTATTATAAACAAAAAATGGGCAATCACTTCCAAGTTGACTAGCGTAATCAATTAATTGTTGATCATTCAAGCCCAATGAAAACTGTTGGTTTAAAATAAGCAAAGTCGAAGTTCCATCACTTGATCCTCCACCTAAACCCGCACCCATTGGAATATTTTTATGCAAGTGCATCTGAACAGCAGGTAGATTAGGAAAATCTTTTTTAAGTAAATGGTATGCTTTTAAGCAAAGATTTTGTGCAGGGTCTCCTGGAACAGCAATACCAGATTGAGTCATGGTTAAATTAGCTGCAGGTAAAATTTCTAGGGCATCTGAAACTGCTATGGGATAAAATACTGTTTCAAGTTCATGATAACCATCTGCTCTTTTTGCAAGGATAGAAAGACCAAGGTTGATTTTGCAGTTTGGGAATTGAATCATCCTATGGCTGCTTTGGTTCATTGCGTTTATTGATTTCATCTCTGATATCAATCGCGCGGATATAATCTTCTTGTTCTAATACTTCACTCAGTAATTGATTCAATTCTGCTAATGAAAGTTTAGCTAAGTCACTTCGCTCAGATGTTTTTGTAATGGTCGCAGGCATATCTATTTTATCTGCTTTCTCGTTGGTTAATCCTGCCTGATCCAGGATATGTTCGTAGACATAAACAGGGCAACCAAAACGAACTGCTAAAGCCAATGCGTCGCTTGTTCTACTATCAATTTCAATCGTATCGTTTGCATTGAAACAAACCAATTTAGAATAGAAAATACCTTCTTGTAAATCGCAGATATACACTTCCTGTAATTGAAGGTTAAATGCAGTCATGAAATTTTTCATTAAATCATGTGTCAAGGGTCTCGAAGGATGCATGTTTTCTAATGCCACTGCAATTGCTTGCGCCTCGAACCCGCCTATCACAATAGGTAAGCGTCTCAATCCATTCACTTCTCCTAAAATAACCGCATAGGAGTTAGATTGGGTGATACTATGAGATAGCGCAACAATTTCAAGTTCAATTTTTTGCATAAGATAATTTGCTTTACAAAGTTAAAGCAAAAAAGCATTGATTTGAATTAGGCCTTTGATTTTTGTATGGCAGCTGTTAGGGCAGGTAATACTTCAAATGCGTCCCCCACAATACCATAATCTGCAGCTTTGAAGAAAGGTGCTTCTGGGTCTTTATTGATCACCACAATGGTCTTACTTCTATTGACCCCAGCAAGATGCTGGATGGCCCCAGAAATACCCACTGCGATATATAAATTAGGTGCCACTTGAACCCCTGTTTGACCCACATGTTCATGGTGTGGTCTCCAATCTGAATCAGATACTGGACGACTACAAGCCGTTGCAGCGCCTAATACTTTTGCAAGATCTTCAATGATACCCCAGTTTTCTGGTCCCTTTAGTCCACGCCCACCACTCACTACGAGATTCGCTTCGGTCAATGGAATTTCACCATCCACCTTATGTGTTGCAGTGACTTTAATAGATGCTGCAGGAATAGCGATAGCTAAAGCTTCCACAGCGCAACTGCCTTCTTGCGTATGAACACCAAAACAATTTTGGTTGATAGAAATCACTTTAACAGGTGTATCGATATTGATTTGTGCAAATGCTTTTCCAGAAAAAACAGTTTTAGTCACCGTGAATCCAATGCTTGTATCAGGCAAGCTATTAGCGCCAGTCACAATACCTGCATGTAATTTTACAGCAACCGCTGGAGCAATTGCTTTTCCATTTAAGTTATGGGCAAAAACGAGTACGGATGCATTAGCGGCTTTTGCAGCTTCAGTCAATACTTGTGTGAAAACCCTGGCATCAAAATGATTCAAGTTCGCATCAGCTACTTGATGTATTTTTTGTAAGCCATATTTTCCTAGGCCTGCTAAATCATCTGTCACTGTTCCTAGTAGGATACCCTCTGCAGATACGCCTAATTGCTTTGCAAGGGCAGCACCATATGAAATAGCTTCTAGAGAAGATTTTTTAATTTGTTGTTCTGCTTGATCAATATATATAAGTACCATTTTTTTTGATTTGAATTGTTTAGAATGCTTTTGCTTCTTCTTTTAATAATCTTACTAGTTCTTCCACATTGTCTGCTGCTACTAATTTTACGCCAGATTTTGCAGGAGGTAAATCATAATTTTTAATAGAGGTGGTTGCTTGAACAGCAATTGGTTCAACCACTTTCAATGGTTTTGTTCTTGCAGCCATGATACCACGCATATTTGGAATTCTTTGTTCCGCCATGCCTTTTTGACAACTTACAATAGCAGGAAGAACAACCTCGCATGTTTCTTCTCCACCTTCTATCTCTCTTTGAACAGTTGCAGTATTGCCGTTGAATGTCATTTGATTGGCAAGTGAAACATATGGTAAATCTAATAGGCCAGACAACATGGAGCCAATACAGGCACTGTTATAGTCAATGGTTTCTTTACCAGTTAAAATTAAATCATACCCACCTTCTTTTGCAATTGCAGCAATTTGACTTGCCACTACCAATGAATCATTGCTTTGTATATTAATACGAATGGCTTCGTCTCCACCAAGTGCTAAAGCTTTTCTAATAATCGGTTCAGCATCTGCTTCGCCCACCGTAACAAGGTGAATGGTAGCAGCAGGATCTTGCTCTTTCATTTCGATCGCTCTAACTAAGGCATACCATTCATCGTATGGATTGATGATCCATTGTACGCCGTTTTCATCGAACTTTGTATTACCTTCGGTGAAGGCAATTTTAGATGTGGTGTCTGGTGTTTTGCTGATGCAAACTAATAACTTCATAGTCTAATACTTTTTGGTTGTTTATGCAACTAATGCAAATATAAGACAAGATGCAACGAATTGAAAGAATTATTGAATTTTTAAATCAACAACCTAAGGATAACTTTTTAAGACATGCTTTGGCTTTGGAGTATATCAAAATAGGGGACTTGCAAAAGGCAAAAGCCTTGTTTACTGAAATCTTGACGGAGTCACCGGATTATGTGGGTTCCTACTACCATTTAGCAAAATGTTTAGAGGCGCTTTCTGAAAAGGAGGCAGCCATTGAATGGTATGAAAAAGGGATGGCAGCTTGTAAATTAGCTAAGGATGACCATGCTTACAGAGAATTGTTAGCAGCTTACGAAGACCTTGTTTATTAATCTTGTTGATTGGTCTTGTTTATTAGATTCGTCTTATTTACTGCAATTAAGTAAACGTAATTTTTACCCTTTTTTTTAGTTTTACAAACCTAGCCTTTGACTCAATTTTTGATCAATGAATTGGAAAAAATGTTCAGGCTTGTAGGTACGCCATGCACTAATCTCCATTAGTTCTATGTAGCGGTTTAATTTTCGCAATAAAAAATCGTGTTGTGCTGCTGGATGGAAATTGACCAATACGGCCCATCCATCTTCGTCGGATAATTCTTCGTATAACTCTTCGTAATAATCTTTATCCCCACTATGAAAATTGAACACATTTTCTGCAATCAAAATAAATTTAATAATACCCTCTGCCATTAATTTATCCAGGACTTCTCGTTTCAATTCCATGATATCATTTTCAATCGTATCATTCCACTCTCCAATGAGTTCTATGATGGCAAACTTTGCATCATAGTCGGTGTACAAAATTTTTAGGTACAAAGTTTTGCTACCAAATTCATCCCATTGAGGATGGATATAATAATTGTACACCGTTTGTGAAAATTCAAATTCACTATAGGTCCTGCCAAAAAAAATAGACCTTGGATCTGCTTCTGCAGTGTATAAATGCCGCCAATGATAATAGGGTTCTATATCGTGCATTTGTACCTAGTGTTTGCTATGGTATTCAATCAATCCATCCATCGGAGACTTCACAATTTTGCCCAATTCAATTTCATAGCCATCGGCCAATTGTTTTAAGACATCCTTAAAGCCATACGCGACGCTGCCCACAAAATGAATAGGGTGTAACCAAGATTCATTTAATTTATTTAGGTGGGTAAAGAAAAAATCATTTAAGCCGTCTTCAATAATATTTTCTATCATGTAATGGCCTCTATTTTCGACCAAGAAATTAGTAAAGCTGGCGATATAACTATTTGGCGTGGGCTCTTTATAGACTTTATTTAAAATAGCAGCGCGATCCAAATTGTATTTTTTCTCAAACATATTCATCAGCTCTTCGTCAAATGTCTTATATAAAAAATACTGCAATACTTTTTTACCTAGATAAGCGCCACTTCCTTCATCCCCTAATACATATCCTAAACCTGGGCTGTTTTTTGTTATTTTTTTACCATTGTAAAATCCCGCATTGGAGCCCGTGCCTAAAATACAAACCACCCCTTTTTTATCCTGGCAGGCAGCCCTAGCAATGGCCATTAAATCGGTTTGAATGTCTAATGCTGCGTTCTTAAAAACAGTTTTCAGGGCCTTTTTTAAAATAACCACATTATCCGGATTGCTAAGGCCTGTTCCATAAAAGTAGACTGCATCTACTTTGCTTAAATCTACCTTTTTCTGGAATGACTTTTCTATCAATTGCACAATGTCTTGAAGATTTAAAAAGTAGGGGCTAATGCCATTTGTTTTAATGGTTTGACGCTTGCCGTTTTGTACTAAAGTCCATTGGCATTTTGTGGCACCGCTATCTGCAATTAAATAAGTCTTTTTCATGGTGGTTGAACTAGGGCATGAAATTAGCCATTTCATTTTGAATTGATGTAAATTTGCCAAGAATTCATATAACATGCAACAAAATCAACCTCGTTCTACCCAAACAAGTTGGGTCACCCCAATTGCCTATGCAGTCGTTCTTTTATTGGGTATTGGGATAGGCATTTTTTTAAAAGGAAGTTTCTCAATTGGGTTTCCTTCACTTGATTCAAATTCAGCGATGGACGAGATCATTGAATTGGTTAAATCAAAATATGTGGATCAAGTGAACTTGGACAGCACTCAAACCAAATTAGCCGATTTTTATTTGGGACAATTAGACCCCCATTCTGTGTATATCCCACCAGCTGATTTAGTTGAAGTCAATGAACAATTGCAACCCAATTTTAAAGGGATAGGTATAGAATTTCAACAATTCAGAGACAGCGTTTTTGTTTCCTATGTCATTCCAGGAGGTCCGGCTGCTAAAGTTGGTTTAAAAACAGGCGACATTCTTTTAACGGTGGATGATACAGTTAAATTATCTGGTAATAAATTAGATGGAGAAGCGATTAAACAAAAAATAAAAGGGCCAGCAGAAGAAAGTTTAAAATTAAGCGTGTTGCGTAATCAACAAAAAATGACTTTTAATTTAACTAGAGCATCTGTGCCGGTTTCCCCGATAGATGCTGCCTATATGTTGAGCGATACCATTGGATATATTAAAATTGACAAATTTGCGGATAGAACCTATGAGGCTTTCATGCAAGCATTGGAGCCTTTATTAAAAAAAGGAATGAAGTCGCTGGTGATTGATTTAAGAGGCAATGGAGGAGGATTATTATCAGAAGCGGTAGGGATTGTAGATGAGTTATTAGCAGGCAATAAATTAATTGTTTACACAGAAGGCTTACATGCACCAAGAGTGAATTACTATAGTAAAAGAGAAGGTATATTTGAGACAGGTGGATTGACGATTTTAATGGATGAAACCTCAGCCTCAGCAAGTGAAGTGTTAGCAGGGGCTTTGCAAGATTGGGATAGAGCAAAAGTCGTAGGAAGGAGGTCTTATGGTAAAGGATTGGTGCAACAACAATTTAGATTATCCAATGGTGGCGCATTGAGACTGACGACTGCAAAATACTTTACACCATTAGGGCGTAATATTCAACGTCCTTATAAAAATGGCAAGATGGCATATGAGCATGACTTTCTTGAACGCATGGTGCAATCCAATGAAGGTAATATAGATACTGCTTCTGTTGGCAAGGCGTATAAAACGCCAAAAGGCAATACCGTGTATGGTGGCGGGGGTATTATTCCAAATCAATGGTTGCCAACCAATGCATTGTATGCAGATTCAAATTATGCCAATTTATATACACAAGGCTCCATGAATGAATTTGTGTTACAATATTATCTTACAGCACAAAAGAGCATCAATCAATATCCATCTGTTCAAGCATTTGTGGCTGATTATGCCAAGCAAGACCTCACAAAATCATTGGATCAATATTTACGAAAGACAAAACAAAAAGGATTGCCTGCAACGATGTTGCAAAATCCGCTTTTACAACAACAATTGGTGGCTTACTTAGCACGTTGTAAATGGTATAAGCAGGGTTATTATGAAGCCATTAATTTAATGGATAATAATTTTAATTCTGTAGTAAAAAATTAAGTTATTTTTTAAAAAGCTTCTAAGGTAAAAAAGGAAGAAATTTTTCTGTTTGAATGGTTGTTAAAATTGGGGCGGTATCATTTAAATGTTGGCCACTTAAAACAGTTTCATATTTCTTTAAATAATTTACTGTCATTTGTGTACTTGTGAAATTCTCCATCACATATTGGTGACAGGTTTTTGTATCGAATTCGCCTGCATGTTGAACACCTTCTACAAGTTTACTCAATGAATTGCTTGTAATGCCAACACTTGGGTGAATGATTTCTGTTAAGGAGCCATAAGGCGTGCCAAAGACTGGACATCCAAAATAGAGGCTCTCCACAATAGATAACCCAAAAGGCTCATTCCATAGGACTGGAAAAATTAAGCCCTTTGAACCTTTAAGTAGGTTATTTTTTTCTGTACCGCCAATCATCCCATCAAACTGTATGCGAGGATCAAAAGTCAGTCGAATGCCTTGATTGAAGTTGAATCTTTTGCCGCCTAATATCCTTAATTTTATTTTTGCATCTTGTGCGATCTTAATAGCACCTCTTACATTTTTTACCCTCCATGCCGCGTCACCTAAAAAATGAAAATAATTTCTTTTTTGATTTAATCCTGGATCTCCATAATCATTCGGATCAATGCCATTATGTACATAAGAATCGCTGCCGTATCTGCTTGCATGATTTTTTGACACAAAGACCGTATTTATATCCAATGGATTTTGGTCATTGGTATTGCCATGTAAGGTGAAAATATAAGGGATCTTAGGGGCCTCATTGACCTTACAGTTTAAATGCACCAGATCCACCCCAGTAGGTATTTGTTGATTAAAAGGTATCGAATGATTCAAGGTATGCACGCCAGTTGCAAAATCACAATAGGAACCAGGGCCAACCAAATAGGAGACTTTGTGCCCCATATGTACCAATTGCTTGCCAAGCCACCAAATAACCCTTTCTGTCCCCCCATATTGCTTTACTGGGATACTGGTATTGTTAACGATAAGGATATGCATCCTCAAATTTACGATAAAAATTGAAGGGAAAAGGGAGTGAATGCACGCTAGTCATTTTTTTTATGATTGCTTTTGAAAAAGTCTTAACTTCAAAACCTTAATAAAAATTTGATTGCATGAAAAGACTTTTAACCATCTCGGCCCTTTTTTGTACTTTATTCTTACAAGCACAAATTAAAGCGACATCCGCTCAAGAAAGATTAAAAATAATTGACCAAAGAAAGCAATTGTTGAGTCGATCTACCTTAAATGAAACTGGTTTCAGAAATATTGGTCCCTCAATTATGAGTGGTCGTGTAGTGGACATTGAGGTGAATCCTCAAGACCCTACCGAATTCTATGTAGCATATGCTTCCGGTGGTTTATGGCAAACCAAAAACAATGGACAAAGTTTTACATCCATTTTTGATTCAGTGGATGTATTAACGATTGGTGATATTGCAGTGAACTGGCAGAACAGACATATTTGGGTAGGTACAGGCGAAGTGAATAGTAGCCGTTCTACTTATGCTGGTTTAGGGGTGTATCGTTCATCTAATAATGGCAAGTCTTGGGAATACCTTGGATTACCAGAGAGTCATCATATTGGTAAGATTCAATTATCTGCAAAAGATCCGAACACTGCATGGGTGGCTGTTCTAGGTCATTTATATTCTGAGAGCAAAGAAAGAGGTATCTATAAAACAACAGATGCTGGTAAAACTTGGAACCAAACTTTAGCAATAGATGCAAATACTGGCGCTATTGATGTGGATATAGATCCAAGTAACGAACAAAATTTATATGCTGCAATGTGGTATAGAACAAGAACCGCATCCAATTTTGAAGAATCAGGAAAAACCTCAGGCATTTATAAGAGTACAGATGGCGGTGACAAATGGACTTTAATCTCTACGCCAACTAGCGGATTTCCTTCAGGAGATGGGGTAGGCAGGATTGGGTTAGCAGTGTATCCAAAAAATCCTTCTATTGTGTATGCAATCGTAGATAATAATTTTCATCAACCGGATACTGCGATGCAAAAAGCAGCAGATACCACAAGATATGTGTTAAGAGATTTTAAAGCTTTGACTGTAGAACAGTTTCTTGCTTTAGATGATAAAAAATTAAATACTTTTTTAAAGTCTCCAAGAAATGGCATCCCAACAAAATACAGTGCTGAAAATATTAAGCAAGATGTAAAGTCTGGTAAATTAGCACCTAATTGTATTTGGGATTATTTATATGATGCAAATACTGCTTTATTTGAAACGCCCATCTATGGTGCTCAAGTGTATCGTTCAGATAATGCTGGTTTAAGCTGGGTTAAAACACATGTTAAGCCAATAGAATTATATAGTACTTATGGTTATTATTTTGGTAAAGTATTTGTGAGCCCAAGCAATCCAGATAAAATTGCTATCACAGGTGTAAGCGTTTTATTAAGTACGGATGGCGGAAAAACATTTAGTTCAATTGGTAAGGAGAATGTGCACGCGGATCATCACTTTGTATGGATGAATGGTGCGCGCGATAGCCATATGATTATTGGTAACGATGGCGGATGTAATATTACTTATGACAATGGAGCACATTGGTTTAAAGCCAATACACCAGCTGTAGGACAGTTTTACAATATCGCAATCGATATGGCGAAGCCGTATAATGTGTATGGTGGATTACAAGACAATGGTACTTGGTTTGGTTCAAGTGCAACAAAGGAAAACTACGATTGGTATGATGGTGGACATAATCCATATACGATGATAGGAGGTGGAGATGGTATGCAAGTGCAAGTAGATTGGAGAGACAATAAGACAGTATACAGTGGTTCTCAATTCGGAGCTTATAGCAGACAAAATTTAGCGACTAAAGAACGTAAATCAGTTCGTCCAACGCGCGATTTAGGTGAGCCTGCAGTAAGATACAACTGGCAGTCACCAATTTTATTGAGCCGTCATAACCAAGATGTGTTTTATTTTGGTTCAAATAAATTCCACCGTTCAATGAGTAAGGGAGATAGTTTAGTGACTTTAAGTACGGACTTAACAACCAATCCAGCTCAGGGAGATGTGCCATTTGGAACAACCACCACAATCAGTGAAAGTCCAATTCGTTTTGGATTGATCTATGTAGGCACAGATGATGGTAATGTTCAAGTTTCAAAAGATGGAGGAAATAGTTTTAGTTTGATTAGTCAAAAATTACCAAAGGGTTTATACGTAAGTAGAGTCATTGCGAGCAAGTACAATGTTGCAAGAGTATATGTAACATTGAATGGATACCGCAACGATCACTTTAATGCATATGTATATCAAAGTGATGACTATGGAACAACTTGGAAGCAAATTATGAAAGACTTACCATCTGAACCAGTGAATGTGATTAAGGAAGACGCTGTTTCTGAACAAGTATTGTATGTAGGAACAGACGGCGGATTGTATGTGAGCTTGGATGGAGGTAATAGTTCTATGGCTTGGACCAAGGGCTTGCCTGCAAGTGTTCCTGTACATGACTTAGAGATTCACCCAAGAGACCATGAGATTGTTTTAGGTACGCATGGCCGTAGTTTGTATGTAGGTAAATTAGATGCTTTAAGAAAGCAATTGAAATAAATTGGTCTGATCAATTAAAAAGGGCTAACTAAATTTAAATTAGTTAGCCCTTTTTTTATGTTTAGAACTTTTCGTTTAAAACTTTCTGTCCATCATCTTTTGACTTTCTCTTTAATCGATTTATCCTTTTAAATAAGCTTGTTCTTTTTGAACTAGTAAATCAAATATTTTTTGTAAAACAGGGGAGTCTGTTGGGATGTTTGTCGTGTCTATTTTACTAACAGGAATAATGCGTTTGGTTGAACTTGCAATGAATGCACCCTTTGCAGTCTTGATTTCTTCAAGTGCAATTGGCCTTTCTTCAACGTTGTTGCCATTTGCTGTAGCTTCTTCTAAAATATTTTTTCTTGTAATCCCTTTAAGTACTTGGTCTTTAGCAGTTACAATATGTCCCTGCTCAGAAATCAAGAAAAAATTGGACCTAGGACACTCTCTAATCATCCCCTCATGGGTGTATAAAATGTCTTGACCACCAAATGCTTTTAGTTGAGGTTGTAAGTAAATGGCCATTAAGTAATCGGTTGTTTTAACCTGTGGTAATTGGCGTTGAAAAGGATGACTCATTAATGCAAAAGGGCTTACCGAAAAATGATTGGAAGGGACTGGTAAGGGCTGTTGAATAATCGTTAATCTAGGTTGCTCTAAAGTATAGCCATCCGAACTGTCGCCGCCAGAAACGATTAATTTTAGTCCAGAATAGGGCATATCATTTTTTACCACTAATTCCATTACAATTTTTAATATCTCGTCCTTTGATTGAGGCACAACCATATGCATCAATGCTGCAGATTGGTACAAACGGTCTAAATGGTCTTGCACAAATAAAGGCTTGTTATCCACCACCCTTAGGTAATCAAAAATGCCATACCCTCTTTGAATCAATAAATCGTTCAAAGACATGCCGGTTTGGCTAAAAGGACTTATTTGTTCGTCGTAATAACAGCTGATGTTTTCCAAGATGGTTGTTTTAGAGGTTAAAATTACTTAAAAATTAGAGAATCGGGTTTAATTCAAGGAAATAGGATTTACTAATATTAATATAATTTAATATTAGTATAAAAAATATCTTATTTTTAGGTACCCCCCAAGAGCATAAATTAAAATATAATTTATGAAAAGAATTTTCTCATTCTTTGGGTTATTGATCTTATTTCAATCAAGTGTTGTTGCTCAAGATTACTCTAAGTTTAAACCAATTTCCGTAAATGGGTATTATTTTAGAAATATTGTGCCTTTTAACGAGCCTAATCAAGTTGGATTTGGTGTAGTAATACCAGCTTATATAAACAATGATACACTAATTGATTTTTACTCTTCAAAAACTAAATATCCTCAAAATGGTAATTCAACTTATGAAGTATCTACATTTGAAATATTTATCAATCAAGGCAATTTTTTATTTAAAAAGGATTCTAAGGAGTATTTAAAAGATTCCATTTTTATTATTAGAGATGATGGTATTAATGCAATAGCAGATTTCAATGGAGATGGAGTTAACGATTTAGTTTTTACTGGTGAGCCGTTTCATTCAAATCCACAATCTGATTACTTTAAAATTGGCATGAGGAATAAAATTGATATTGACTCTTCAAAATACTATGCAAGAAGGCCCAACGTATTAATTTCAAATAATGGGAAACTCATAGATTCAATAGGATACCTCGATACACTTCTTTTAAAATCATATTTTGGAGCACTATCTTTTGATTGGAATAATGACGGGAAAAACGATTTAATTTTAGCTGAAAGAGGGGATGGAAAAACTTTTCAGTTTTGGGAAAATAAAGGGAATAGAATGAGCGTAAGCTATCCAATTTTAGAAAAAGATACATTGCAGGTTACTGAAGGCCCATTTAATTTAGCTGCGTATGATTTAAATAAAGATGGGTTTAAAGATTTTATTTTTGCATCACAAGTAGAAGGGAAAATAAGTCAAAATGGTAATGTTTATGTTTGCTTTAATCAAAATGGAAAATTCGATGATGCATCCGTTGTAAATATTATTAGTTTTCGAGATTTACCAGTTGAGAAAAATGGGCTAAGGGCTAGTAGTATTCAAGTTGCTGATATAGATAATGATGGAAATCCTGAAATTATTTCACTTTTTTCAAATGGTTCAGGCGACCATAGTGCCATAGAAAATAATAAGTTTAAGTCTATTTATAAAATAACATCCTATAAAGATGGCAAATTTATTGATGTAACTATGAACTATTTCCCCACTAAATTAAATGAAAATTTATTCTATAGCAATAGATCATTCAAACTAATAGATCTTGATGATGATGGATTAATTGATATTTATCCAATAACTGGTGATAATGGCTGCACAACTAAATATCCTCAAGGTTGTGGATATTTTGGTTACCAAGGAATAGATTCTACAGTTTATTTTAAAAATAAAAAAGGAGCTTTTGAATTAAAATCACTTGGTTTATTTTTCTCAGATACTGCAAGTCAGAACATCTATAATGAATTTAAGCAAAAAAAGATAAATATAGGCGGATTTAATCTCGCTCTAGGTAATCAAGTTGAACCTTATAAAATTAAAGGTATTTCAAAGCCAGTTTTTATTGCCGGTATTCAAAAACAGCATGTAGAGATGTATGAAGGTGAAATTTATAATGATAGTTTAAAAAGTCTTAGAACAAGAATCAATCAAAATTCTTTCCTTAATTATAATTTTAGATCTGGATTTGTTTTGGTTCCTTGCGATGTTGCCAAACCGATTTTCAATACTTCTAAATTTTCTTTTTGTACTGGGGATTCATTAAAACTTTCAATTACAAATATTAATAAAGGAGATTCATTGAGATGGTATTTTGGAAATAAATCAGACATAACAAACGTATCTAATAAAACATTTATAGATAGTACTAAGCTTTTTGTAACAAGAACAGATAGCTTGGGTTGTTTAATATCTTCTGATACGATTAATTTGATTAAATATCCTATTCCATCTCCACCAACAATTTCTCGTGATACTGCAAATAGTTTAGTATCAAATGTAGGGCGAGTTACATGGTTTAAAGACGGCACACAAATATCAGATACGACGCAAAAATTCAAGCCTACTAGTGCAGGCTCTTACTCTGTAAAAACAACCCTAAATGGTTGTATAAGTGCAATGAGTAGCCCTTATTATTATTTAGTTACTGATATTGTTCGATTGAATAATGGGGAGTTTATAAAATTAACCCCGAATCCTTTTATCAATTTTGTGAATTTAGACTTTGTTGTCAAAGGGCATCAAAGATTGAATATTGAAGTATTCTCTGCTGCAACAGGCGCAAAAGTGGCAACAAGAATTGGAATTACAGCAGGGACAAGATTAATATTTAATGAATTAAACCCTGGTATATACTTTATAAGAATTGCCACACCTGACATGAAAGTATCTCATCAATTTAAAATGGTTAAATTATAATTTATGAAAAATATAAAAATCTTCTTTAAGAAAATTAGCATACTTGCATTTGCGTCTAGTATATTTTTCCTTGCTGGCTGTAGTAAAGGAGGAGATAGTCCTACACCTGCCCCTCCAACACCACCACCGGTAGTTGTTGCAGAGTCTGATATTGTTTTTAAAGTGGATGTAGCTGGCTCAGAAGTGAATTACGCTACTGTATTCCCTGTAGTAGGCACTTCCCTTATAATGAATGCCAATATCACTTCTACATTACCTAAAGATGGTGTAACTGTAGATGTCACAGTTAAAAAGAAATCAGATAATACAGTGGTATTTGCTACAAATTTATCCTCTTCAGCAGCAAGTAACCCTGTTACAGTGACTGGTTTGACTGCAGGAGTGCTTTGTGTAGCAACTGTTACAGTAACCTCAAAATCTAAAGCGACCAATACGTCAATAAAGACATTTGAATTAGCCGCAAAATAGCCTCTTTTTTACCCCCTTTAAAGGGCCGTCCCTGTATATATTACTAGGACGGTTTTTTTTTATACTATTGTCTTATCTTTAAGCTTAAGAATAAGAACTTATGAGTCAATTCGAAAAAAATATATGGGGTCCTGGGTTTTGCGCTTTTTTATATTTGATAGTTCATTTTATCCCTGATTTTGGAGGGGCAGATGTGATGGGATCTCAATGGTTGTATGTTAGTTTAGTGGACTTTGCCATACTCTCTTATATTTTATTCAATCAACCACAGTATAAAACTGCAATTGAAGCAGTCTTAAAATTAAAATTCACGATTGTATATAGTTTCTTGGTGCTATGGGCATTGCTCTCTTTAACTTATTCTATGAATGCCATAGAGACCTTGGTTTGTTTGGCGAGACTATTGAGTACCTATTTAATTTTCGTCAACTTATCTATCCTGTTTTATAAAAAAGAACTTTCAACGCTTTTTAATGTAGTATCTATTTTAGTGGCCATTGTACTTCTATTTGATGCGATGTATGTGATCACAGGGTTCTCCAAGAATATGGTAGACATGAATCTGGATCAGAATATAGTAAGCTTGACGGGAAAGAACGGCAATAAGAACGTAATGGCAGCTAGTTTGTTGATTAAATTTCCATTCTTATTATTTGTGATCATGCATAATAAATTGATTGGTAAAATATTTGGCTTGATTGTTTTGTTCCTTGGGATAATGGCATTATTTATTTTAAATACAAGGTCAACTTATGTAGGCTTAGGGGTATTGTTTGTGTTGTTTAGTACGGCTATAGTTTTATTGAATAAGAAGGATACAAAAACAATTGGCGCCCAACTGGCTTATTTTATCCTTCCTTTAGTATTTGCTTTTTTTGCAGCCAATGGGATGTTGACTAAGGCGGTCGATATACAAGGGTTTCAGGGTGGTTATGGCTCCATTACAAAAAGAGCAGGAGATATCAATGTGGCAAGTGAACAAAATAGTAGGATAAAATTATGGAAAGCAGCGATTGATTATTCCACCAAACATCCATTCTTAGGTGCAGGTTATGGCAACTGGAAGTTGGCGTCTATTCCTTATGAAAAGGAGTATACCAACGATTTATTTGTGCCTTACCATTGTCACAACGATTACATTGAAATGTTTGCAGACTTAGGAGTGATTGGTGGATTAAGTTTTGCAGCTTTATTTGTATTACTTGGCATTACGACAGTTCAATTTTGGAGGCAATCCAAAGACGATCAACATAAATTGATCATGTCAATTGCTTTAATGGCTATTGCTTGTTACTTTGTGGATGCCTTTTTTAATTTCCCTGCCGAAAGAACTTCTATGCAGACCATGTTTGCAATGTCTGCAGCCTTATTATTTTTACCTATTTATTTGACAGGTACAAATAAGAATAGTCAAAAGAAAGCATTCAATTTATCCCTATTGTTGTTTATCCCATTGTTATTGATTGCAGGTGCTATTTACGTGAACTATCAAACCTACACATCCCTCAAAGTTCAAAAATTTGTGATGGGGGAGATCAATGAAGATCCTAAAATGGCATTGGAAGATGTGAAGGATGCATTCCCTGCAATACCTAATTTATCTACCTCTACACTTCCTATTAAAGCATTGGTGGCAAGGTATTATTTAAGAGATAAGATGAATGACGAAGCCATGCGCTTATTAAATGAAAGTGATCATGTGAATCCATATCTACATTACAATGACTTTATAAAGACGGCTATTTTTTCGACACAAGGTAAATTTGATAGTACTTTTTATTATGCTAAAAAAGCATTCTATAATTGGCCAAGAGCAACAAGCTATTATAAGAATATGATTTTTGCATCTGCTAAAATGAAAGATACGGCAGAAGCAACCAAGGCCTTTAAGACCTATATCAAATACAGAGATAGTGGGGAAGGATGGAACCAATACATTTTAGGCTTAATTGAGATCAATCAAACCCCTATTGCAGTTACCAGGGCTTTATTAGACACAGCGGTTTCAAGATTCCCTGCAGATAGTGCCATATTTGTAAACACAAAATCATTGTTATACGGCAATGCAGTGTCAACTGGCAGTTTGCCTAATTATGCTGCATTGGGTGCGCAAGCTTTTCAAAAAGGGAAGTATACTGTCGCTGCAAATTATTACTCACAAGCGAGTGCAGCAGACCCCGGTAATTATACGCATTTTGAAAATATGGGTATTTGCTACTACACCGCTAAGTCATACGAAAAAGCCATTCAATATTTTAATCGAGCCATTGACTTACCATCTGCCAATACAGGCAAGTCTGAATTCTTTAAGGCTATGTCCTATATTGCAATGGGTAATAACGCGGCAGGATGTAGTGCTTTACAAGCAGCAAAAGCAAAAAAATATCCTGGGGTAGAGGATCAAATTGCACAGTATTGCAAGTAGTCTAAGTTGCTAGTAAGCTTTGAAATAAGATTTTAATTTATAGCTTATATGTGGTATATTAGAATAATGAAGTTTACACATGTCTTCAAGGTTGAAAAATTATAAATCCATTAAAAATAAATTAATGAAAAAAGTTGCTGTTTTATTTTGTGCTTTAGTGCTAATGTTTGAAATGACATCTTGCGCAACAATCGTTGGTGGTAAAGTTACAACAAGTCAAAAAATTAAGCCTGGTCCTGGTGAGCCAGTAAGACAAGTAAAGGTGGGCGCTTTATTAGCTGACATCTTCTTCTTTGGTGGTGCTGGTCTACTTATTGATTTTGCAACTAATGCAATCTATAAGCCTACTGAGCCTAAGAAGTAACTGAGCAAAAAAATCAATAAAAGAACTCCGATTTCGTAAGATTTCGGAGTTCTTGTTTAATACAATATTACTTTGACATGTTTTTTTCGTCCATTTAACTTTACGATCCAGTATTGATTGTAAACAGTCTCATCTAAATCTTTGTATTCATCCTTATCTAGGAGCAAGTTTACCAATCTTGGGCTTGTATTAGAATGTCCTACAATTAATATTGTTTTTGAATGATTTGCTTCTGCTTTTAGTTCATCAGCAAAAGTTTTTAATTGTTTAGGGTCATAGTTATTGATGGATAATCCAACAGCATTAGCTAGAGGCATAACAGTTGATTTGGTTCTGTTATAATTAGTAGAATAAATTTTACTGATTTTGTATTTCTTAAATTCTTGAATTAAAGATTGTGCTCTATCTTGGCCTTTTGCGTTTAAAGGGGGATCTGCTTGCATCATTTGAGAGCCGGCTACTGTAGTATCTTTTTCTGCATGCCTTAAGATGATAAATCTTTGTTTTTGAGCATTTAAAGCTGATGTAAACAATAGCAGGGTAATGATGGGTAAAATAGGAGTCTTAAACATACAGTATGATTTAGATCTAAAAGTAGGGATATTCTGCCTGTTTAAAACATGTAAATGAGGCATTAATTTAATTTTTGGGTCATTATTTTAATTAAATTTAAAGATGAAAAGAATATTCTTTTGCTTTATAACAGGGATTATATTTATTGCTTGCCAAAAGACAAGTGATAAAGTAGCCGTATTAGAAATTGGAAAAAATATAAAAGATACTTTCCCTGCTAAAGCATTTTGGTACCCAATTACTAATTTTTCAAATAAAGTACCAGTTGCATATATCAGTACAAAGGGCAATACAATTGTAAATGAACCTAAGGTTCAATCAGTCATTCAAATACAAATTGGAGATACAATTGTTTTCAGATCTAATATAGGTATTGAATATAGAGGTTCTACTTCTTTTCGTTTATTTGATCAAAAGTCCTATGGTTTTGAATTAAGAGATAAGTTAGACCAAGACACTGATAGTGCAATTATGGATTTCCCTAAACAATCCGATTTCATTTTGTATGCACCCGCTAATGACAAGGCACTTATTAGAAACACGCTGATTTATGATTTGTCTAATCAAATTGGGATGTATACAACAAGAACAAAATATATTCAGTTATATATTGATGGTGAATACCTTGGATTATATGTTTTGATGGAGAAAATAAAAAGAGACAAAAGTAGAGTGAATATTACAAAAATGTCTAGTACCGATAATTCTGGGACTGCAGTAACTGGTGGCTATATTTTAAAAATAGATAAATCCGCAGGAGATAATGACATAGTAGGTTGGGATGCAGATGCAATCTATACTACTGATTTGGGTTTTCGATCATTATATGACCCAAGCTATAATAAAATCGTATACCCGCCATATGGAATAAAGAAAGGTGCCGAGACCTATTTTATGTATGAATATCCAAAAAATGACGCAATTTCAACAGATCAAAAAAAGTATTTACAAAGCTATATTAGCGAATTTGAAGAAGTATTATTAAGTTCAAATTTTAGTCATCCAACCAATGGCTATAGTAAATATATTGATGAACAAAGTTTCATTGACTTCCTAATTCTTAATGAATTTGCTACCAATCCAGATGGGTATAGATTAAGTACATTTATGAGTAAGGATAGGCAAGGTAAATTAAAGATGGGGCCAATTTGGGATTTTAACTTAGGCTTTGGTAATGATGATAGACCAGCTTTTTTTAATAGTGCAAATTGGGTTTTCAATTTTAATAATTATTATCCTAATGATACATGGTTAATACATTTTTGGTGGAAAAAATTACTTTCAGATCCTGCATTTACGAGCAAGCTAAAAGCAAGATGGGTTCAACTTAGGGGAACTACATTAAGTAGTAATAATATTAATAAAACGATCGAACAACATATTAATATTTTAAAAACCAATAATTCAATCAATCCGCATTTTGATAGATGGAAAATACTAGGTGTGAAATTACCATTTAATAATTTTGTTGGTAAAACTCATCAAGAAGAATTAGATTATTTAAAATCATGGATAACGAAAAGGCTTAACTGGATTGATGCAGAGATCGTAAAGTTGTAAAATGAATTACTCCTTCCATTCAATTGGAATAGAGATCTCGTTTTTACGTCCAATCAATTGAAAAGGTGCGTTATAGCCTAAGAAATTAAAGCGACCTATGATTTTAATCTTCTTTTTTTCAAGTAAGGCAACTAATTTATTGTTATAATCATTGATCTTTTCATCATTTGCATATCCTCCGAAGGTTATTACGGCAGCATATACCGGTTCTGATTGCTTAATTTCTACAGTTGCATCTTTTGGTTTAGGTAAAGAGGCCATATCATATTTTTCGGGCATTACAAAACTCATAGCCGATCCTTTTTCGCTCATCTCCATCCTTACGGGTGCGGTCATAGCAATACTTTTATTTTGGTCATTACCACCAAAAATATAACCTGCTAACTTTCTAAATCCACCGCTTGCCACTTGTTTATAGTTTGATCCTGAAGAGCGAATAGTGGCAAAAGTTGCTTTGGGGTAAAATCGTATCTCAAAGCCGTCCTCCTTTTTAACCACTCTGTACTTTTGAGTTTCAATACTTGACGTTGAAAAACTTTTAAAGGATTGAAATACTATAAAAATGAGGGCTAAAGCTGAGAATAGGTAGATTACTTTCATACTTTATATAACATAAGAATCAGGAAAATGTTTAGTAAATAAAGGATTTTCGGTTTCACTTCGTTCCGCCGACTTCCTTAAATGGTGTTCTTACTCAAAGACGGGCCACATTATGTGCTTTTTTTTCGATTCTTCGGTAATTTACCAAGAAAAAGGCCCGAGGCAAGTTTAAATTAAATTAGTTATTAAATTATTAATTAACTTTAAATTAGCCACGCTTGACAATTTGTGAAGTAAGTTTTATTGAAATTAAATAACTTGTTAAATTTTACTATAATTAAAAATCTTTATCACATTTTATGAAAAAATTTATTTTACTTTTTTCTTTTTTTGCTTTCAATAATACTATGTTATTCGCTCAAACACAAGTTGAGATGAATTTTCAAGCTTCTAATAGTTATACTAAAGTAGATAAAGAATTAGGGGTAGTATATCAGCAGATATTAAAAAAGTATTCAAAAAATACAAAGTTTATTAATTCGCTAAGAATTTCTCAAAGATTATGGATACAGTTTAGGGATGCGGAAGTGAAAAAGATGTATCCCGCAGATGATGCAAGAATGGCTTATGGCAGTATGTATCCCTTACTTCACTTTAGTTTGTTAGAAGAACTAACCAAAACAAGAATTAAGGATCTAAAAGTTTGGATTAACCCTAAAGAGCAAGATATTCAAGGAAGTGTTGGCGATTATGAAGGTGTTTATTAGTATTGTCTACTCTATCTCCATTTGAGCTGAATTTCAAGGTAATTTCTCAATAAAAAGGGTGGGAGGCAACAGTTTGTTAATGTTATTTTATGATTCTTTTTAATAATATTAGAGTAACTTGAAGAAAATCAAATATGAAAAAAGTAGTAGTTGTTATTTCAATTTTTTTATCGGCATGTGGAGGTGCGGCAACTGAAGCAAGAACAGATTCTGCAGCAGCTAATGTTGATTCAACTATGCCTCATTCAATTACAGCAGAAAACGAATCAGTCGAAGTTAGACATAAGTACTCCTATGTTAAATTAAACGAAGATGGTAGCAAAGTTGCTGGAATGTTAGAGCTATATGGTACTAATGATTTTACGCAAGCGGTAACAATAAATGGATTTACTCAATCTGGGAGAGGCACATTTTATGTTAATGGGAATAAGCTCACATTAAGTCGCACATCTGGAATTGCTATCGATGGAGTATTAGATATATCAAAAGGAAGTGATAATAAATTATGGTTGACTTTGACTAATGGAGTTACATATGTGGAAGATGATAATAGCTCATTTTTAAAAAGTATGACAGTAACACCGAGTCTTTCAAATGTCAATGAAAACTATGAAAATAGTTCTAACCAAAATAGTCAACCAACAGAATTTGTATATGAGGGCACTGCAACTGATAATCAAAGTGGAATTTCACAAGACTATACACTTTATATAAAATCTGATTTTAGTTCTGCTTCAATTGGAGGAGGTCCATATAGTAGAATTGAAGATCAAAGAGATGGAACATATTTGTGGCTAGAAGGGACAATAATTGGGATGAGTTTTAAGCCAATGAAAGATAGATGTGTTGTTTATGGAAGTGATGGTAGTTATTTTTGTACACTTTATAGAAGATAAAATTCAAAATAATGAAGTAATATTAAAATATTTTTTGAGGATTTTTAATGATGATTTACTATTACCTTACATTTCTTTATTTTGCCTGTAACACACTTTAAAATTTCAACTCTTTTTATTTAACTAGTTTCCGTTTTCTGTTTTTGCAAATCCCCCTTTTTTGAACTGCATTTTTTCTGCACGGTTCATCATATCTTTTCTGTTTAGATTTTCTGAATTAATTGCAGAAACATATCTTCCAATACCAAAATTCAACTCTAAGCTCCTATATCGATAAAATTCCATGTTTACAAAATGACCATTTACTCCATAAACATTTGTTTGAGTTTTATTATAGGACTTCTGTCCAGAATACAATTTACCATAAATATGTTTTTGAGAAGAAGGTGTTAGTAAATCAAATAATCCGAGTGTCCAAATACCTTTTTGTTTATTCCAAAAAAAGCCATTTACATTCCAATGCCCTACCATTGCTTTTGACCAATTTGAATAACCCTTTTGTTGTGCATAACTCCAACCTAATTTGTTTATTGTATAGCCCAAGAAAATATCATCATCTTCAGGATCACTTGGCAAAACATAAAAATTATTATAAAACTCATCATAATCATTCAATCCATTACTTTTTCCAACTTTGGATAAAATCTCTTGTATTTCTTCTTCAGTTTTGTCGACAGATTGAGCAATTATCAAGTATTCACAATCTGCGTCTGATAAAACAAAATAAGAGCGATAAACGCCTTTTTTTGTTGTAAATCCAACTTTGTAACCTGTTAGTAGTTTAAATGCAGGTATTTTAATTTCTTTAATACTTTCGTTGACGTAGTCTCCGCTATTTAATATGTCTTCACAAAATTCAAGTGCAAGTGCATAACTCTTAATGTTTTTGTTTGGTTTTTCAACTGAATATTTTTCAAAGATGATATCTTTGTTCAAATCATAATCTGATTTAACTTTCATTATGCTAATTGTAACATTGTTTCCATAAAGGTTATCTTGATATTGAACTTCGCATATAGAGTTGCAGAAATTAGATAATTTCCATAGCTTGATACCACGTGGTATATCCATCTTTACATTTTCCGCAACTTTTGAAAGCGATTTAGGTTCAGATAAATTCAAAATGTTAATTTTCCCAAGAAAGAAAATATTATTGTCAGGAAACATTTCTGTAACATCAATCACATCTTTTGGGACGTTTGGTTTATTCGCTTCAATTCTTTTATATTCTTCTATTTCTTTTTGTTTTTTATTATTGGGTATTATGATTGAAAAAGTTTCTTTTAAACGTCGTGTGTCTAATATCTCCAATTTCTTAAAATGATAGGCGGAATCAAGAGTATGAATATAATTTACGCTACTCAAAGAATCAACAAAAGCACCACTCATCACATTATACCATTTTCTATCTACAGAATCTTGTGTAGCAAGTAAATAAGCATCAATGCCAATTTTCATTAATCTTTCTTGTGCTTTTTTTGCTTGAAAATAGCTTCGTTCTTTGGTGATTTGAACTGTAAATGGTTTTTCAGCAGATACAGTTTCAACTTTGTTAGAACAGGATGTGCAAATAGAGAAGATTAAGAATATTATAAAAAGATTTAATGGAAATATTTTTTTCATAATTTTTAAATTATAATTATTTAGTATTAATAGTCCCTATACTTATCGTCAACGATTTATGGCATTTAGTTCATCTAGAATTAAAAATAGCTATTTATATTAAGCCTCGTACTCATTTTTTTCGACTTAAAACTAAATTTGAGTATTAAATCAGCATATTTAGTCTATAATTTTAAGCTAAAAGATTTTCATAACCCTTAATTCCCGGGTTGAAATTCCGTTTTCAATAAATAAAAATCAAGGACTTCCCCAATTTTTATAAATTAAAAGGGATTGTCGGCTCCACTTCGTTGCGCCGACTTCCATAATTCTAAAACATAGAGTAGGGATTGTCGTTCTCGCTTTGCTCGAACGACTTCCCTCATTCCTATAGTTAGAAAAGGGATTGTCGGCTTCACTTTGTTGCGCCGACTTCCATAATTCTAAAACATAGAGTAGGGATTGTCGGCTTCACTTTGTTGCGCCGACTTCCCTGAATCTAAATCATATATTAGGGATTGTCGTTCTCGCTTTGCTCGAACGACTTCCCTGAATGGCGTCCTTACTCAAAGCTTTTCAACAAACCGCTTCGCGTTTCGTTCGCTTTTTTGCTTCTCGTCTGCTTACGTGAGCGAGCTCCCGACGCAGCCTTAAAACAAAAAAGCTCGTCACTTTCGTGACAAGCTTTGTGAACTGGCTGGGACTCGAACCCAGGGCCCATACATTAAAAGTGTATTGCTCTACCAACTGAGCTACCAATTCTAAC